>Ga0134103_1000027_pt1:0-162500 | contig 217373 bp, 205 predicted proteins | sample 14_taG_2_FD_94445 | JGI IMG/M metagenome (GOLD analysis project Ga0134103, IMG submission 94445) | Switchgrass degrading microbial communities from high solid loading bioreactors in New Hampshire, USA - 14_58_20_212_A1 metaG | ecosystem: Engineered > Bioreactor > Semi-continuous >...
AGTTGACTTAATGGTCTTTTCTGCAAGTTTTCTCACTTCATCAGCAACAACTGCAAAGCCTCTTCCCTGCTCTCCTGCCCTTGCCGCCTCTATTGCTGCATTTAAAGCAAGCAGATTTGTTTGATCAGCTATGTCTTTTATCACTGTTACAATATCTCCAATTTCTTCAACCCGCTGATTAAGTGTGTTTATTGTTTTTTTAAGCTCAACCGTTGAACGATTTGCAGATTGAACAGTTTTCATTGCATTTTCAGACAGTCCCTGACCATCGCTGGATACTTTCATGCTTTCAGTTGCCAGATCAGATGCCTGAGCAGCATTTTTTGCAATATCTGTTATTGTCTGGCTCATTTCTTCAGCAGCAGTTGCAATCTGATGTGCCTGTGATGTCTGCTCATTGACTTTTGTTTTTACATTGTCAATGTTGGATTCTATTGCGCCAATTACTGACTGAATCATTGGTACAGAGCTTTTAATATCTTTTATAAGTTTATGAACAAATTCTTCCACTTTTATAATGCTTCTTGAAATAAGACCAATCTCATCTTTTCTATTACGATAACCTTTACCAAATCCTATAGTACTAAAGTCTCCGCTGGCAACATTTTCAAGCTTTTGTGCCATGTCTGTAAGGGGTTTCAATGCTTTCTGGGTAACTATTAAAATTAAAACAGAGACCAGTAAAGCACCGACTATGTTTACAGCCCACATGAGATTTCTTATATCAGCTGCCTCTGCGGCAATTTCATCAACATAGCTGCCTGATGCAATAAGCCAGTTCCATGCTGGATAGTTTGCATAGGCAACTACTTTCTGTCTTGAAGAACTTTCTCCAAGTTCTTTATTAATCCATGGATAGTAAATTAGTCCTTCTTTTTTCTCAATCATCTCTTTAATAAAACCTCTACCTTCAGCATCCTTTTCGTTAATTAGGTTACTTCCCTCTTTAGCAGGATGTACTATAAGTGTGCCTTTATTTTTTTCTGATGTATCAAGAACATATACATACCCTGTTTTACCAACTTTTATGGAACGAATAAAGTCTTTAAGATGCTTCATTGTTTTTGATATGTCAAATCCTATAAATAAAACTCCTGCAACATTGCCAGAAGTATCCTTTATGGGAACATATTTTGTCATGTAGTCTTTACCAAAAAGTGTTGCTTTACCAATATATGGTTCTCCTTTCATAAGTAAAGAATATCCGGGATGATTTTTCCCAAGAAATGTGCCTAATGCACGAGAACCATCCTCTTTTTTAAGAGATGTTGCTATCCTTAAAAAATCATCTTCTTGTCTTTTAAAAATAGTTGCAACAGACCCACCTGTCATTGCTGTGAATTTGTCAGGAATTGAATTATCAGCTTTAATTGAAGCAGTGCCAGAGGGAAGCATACTTTGAAATATGTTCATGAATTTTTCTGCTGAATCTTTAGTGGATTCATCAAAAACTGCTATCTGCTGCTTTATGAGTAAAACTTCTTCTTTTAAAGATTTGATATTGTATGATTCAATTTTAGATTTTGTCTGTAAAAAAATTGCCAGTGCTACAGCGGAGTAAACAACCAGAATAGAAATAACTGCCAGTATAAATACTTTCTTACTTAAAGAAAGAGAGTTGAATAAATTATAAATTTTCTTTAGCATATTTCACCTCTTAGTCTGTTTAATATTTTTATATTTTCAAAGTTTTGCATTATAATTATATACTATGTCAAGAAGAAAAAAACAGGAAAAATCTTTTTGTGAGATACCTTTAAAAGAAAAAATCAAAAAAAATACAATAATTCGTTTTAAAAAGAGTAAATGGAGTAGTATAAAAAGTATTCCTTATAAAAATACTTCAGGAAACTGGTTTTCAATTGAAAGATTTCCTCTTGTAAGTAGTGAATCAATAAAATTTGAAGTTAGATATTTTGAAATATCCCCAGGAGGAACCTCTTCATTAGAGTATCATCAGCATGCTCATGTGGTTATCTGTCTTAAAGGTAAAGGTAAGGTGAGATTGGGTAAAAGATTTTATATTTTAAACTATCTTGATATCCTCTATATTGCACCAAATAATGTCCATCAGCTTTTAAACCCTTTTAATGAACCTTTTGGTTTCTTATGCATTGTTGATTCTGAAAGAGACAGACCTATTGAAATTGAAAATGATCCTTAAACATTTTTCCCACAGCACTTTTTGTATTTTTTTCCGCTTCCACATGGGCATGGATCATTACGACCGATTTTCTTTGGTTTTTCAATGGGTTGCGAAGAACCATCTCCATTGTTTCTGACTGTTCTATGTCTTTGAGCCACTTTTACCTGAGTTTCCTCTTTAACCTGAATCTTGAATAATCTTGTAAGTATGTCAGATACTATATTTCTTGATATCTCTTCAAAAAGTGCAAACGCTTCTTTCTTGTATTCAACAAGTGGATCTCGCTGAGCATAGCCTCTTAATCCAATACCTTCTTTAAGATGGTCAATTCCGAGAAGATGTTCCTTCCATTTGGTATCTATTACATGGAGGAAAACCATTTTCTCAATATCACGCATCAATTGAGAACCAACTTTCGATTCCTTCTGTTCATACGTCTCTTTGAGCTTTTCAATAATGTATTCTTTTATTTCATCTTTTGATTTATTCTCCAAATCTAAATCAACATCAAATCTTCCCTTTATTTGCTCTTGCAGTTTTTGAATGCCCTGTTCTTCCTGGAATAAATAAAACTCAACCAGTTCATCAATTTCTATTTCGAGTAATTCAAAAACTTTTTCTTTTGTAGAATCACTTTCAAGCACTTCTTTTCTAAATGCATAAATTTCTTTCCTCTGGCTATTCATTACATCATCATACTTAAGAAGATGCTTTCTTATATCGAAATTATGAGCTTCTACTTTTTTCTGAGCATTTTCAATTGCTTTGCTTACCATCTTATTTTCTATAGGAGTGTCATCATCTATTTTCAGAAAATGCATCAGACTTTGAAGTTTTTCTCCACCAAAGAGTCTTAATAACTCATCTTCAAGAGAAAGATAAAATTTTGATGAACCGGGGTCTCCCTGTCTACCTGCTCTACCCCTTAACTGATTGTCAACCCTGCGGGATTCATGCCTTTCTGTTCCAATAATGTGGAGCCCTCCAAGGGAGACAACTTTTTCATGCTCTTTTTCACAAATTTCTTTAGCTTTCTTTAAAGCCTCCTTAAACTCCTCTTCTGTATAATTTTTTCCATTAAGCATCTCACGAGCTAAAAACTCTGGATTTCCACCAAGAAGTATATCAGTACCTCTACCTGCCATGTTGGTTGCTATTGTGACAGAACCAATTCTTCCTGCCTGAGCAATAATTTCAGCCTCTTTATCATGATATTTTGCATTCAAAACACTATGCGGGATTCCCTTTTTCTTGAGCATTTTACTAATAAGCTCAGATTTTTCAATTGATGTTGTCCCAACCAGAACTGGTCTTCCAATTTTGTAACACTCCTCAATCTCTTTTACGACTGCCTCATATTTTGCCTTTTCAGTTTTATATACACCATCTGGATAATCCTGTCTTGTCATTGGCTTATGCGTTGGAATTACAACGACTTCAAGATTATAAATCTCAGCAAATTCTGAAGCCTCTGTATCTGCGGTTCCGGTCATTCCTGCAAGTTTCTTATACATTCTAAAGTAATTCTGAAAGGTTATTGTTGCAAGCGTTTGATTTTCTGCTTCTATTTTTAAACCTTCCTTAGCTTCAATTGCCTGATGGAGCCCATCTGACCAGCGCCTTCCAGAAAGAAGTCTTCCTGTAAATTCATCAACAATTACAATTTTCCCATCTTTTACAACGTAATCAACATCCTTTTTAAAAAAGTAGTGTGCTCTTATTGCCTGATTTATATGATGAACAATCTGAATATTTACGGTATCGTAAAGGTTGTCTATCCCTAAAAGTTTCTCAGCTTTTCTTGACCCCTGCTCGGTGAGAACAACTGTTTTAAGCTTCTCATCAAGTTTAAAATCTTCCTCAGGTTTGAGATACTTAATAATTCTATTTACAGAGTAGTAGATATCAGTTGATTCCTCAGAAGGTCCTGAAATGATAAGAGGTGTTCTTGCCTCATCTATAAGGATGCTGTCAACTTCATCCACAATAGCATAGTTAAGCTCCCTCTGACAGAGTTCATCAATACTGTAACGCATGTTATCTCTCAGATAATCAAAACCAAATTCATTGTTAGTGCCGTAGGTAATGTCTGCCAGATATGCTTCTTTTTTGCTGCATGGACGCAGTCTGTCAAATCGTTTATCAGATGTTCTATAGCCAGGATCATAAATAAACGATGCATCAGGCTGGATTACTCCCACATTCAGTCCAAGAAAATTATATACAGGTCCCATCCACTGAACATCTCTTCTTGCTAAATAGTCATTGACAGTTACAACATGAACACCTTTGCCTTCCAATGCATTCAGGTAAGCTGCCAGTGTTGCAACAAGTGTTTTACCCTCACCTGTTTTCATCTCAGCAATCTTTCCTTCATGAAGAACAACTCCTCCAACAAGCTGAACATCAAAATGTCTCATGCCAAGTGTTCTTTTTGCAACCTCTCTTACAGTAGCAAAAGCCTCAGTAAGAAGATCGTCAAGACTGCTACCCTTTGATAGTCTTTCTCTGAATTCTTCTGTCTTTGCTTTTAATTTTTCATCAGAAAACTTTGAAATTTCAGGTTCAAAAGAGTTAATTTCTTCAACAATACTAAATAGCCTTTTAAGTTCTCTTTCGTTTCTTGTGCCAAAAATTTTCTCTAAAATTTTAACCATATTTGTATGTTAAACCACAAACAGTTATTTCTTCAACAAAAATTCCGTGCTTCCAGCCTGATTAATATTAATGATATTGATTTTATACTTGCAATTTAACGCCTTTTGTATAATATTTTAAAAAAATTTAACTTATGGTAATATATTTTATTACTAAAACTTAATTTATAAATGGAGGGATCAATGATTTTGAAAAAATATTTGCTTGCACCAGGACCCACTCCTGTTCCACCAGAAGTTCTTCTTAGCATGGCTATGCCAGTAATCCATCACCGCAGTGCAGACTTTTTACCTGTTCTTGATTCTGCTAAAAAAGGACTTCAATGGATTTATCAAACAAAAAATGATGTTTTAATTCTATGTAGTACTGGAACTGGTGGTATGGTTGCATCTGTAAATAATTTTTTTTCACCTGGACAAAAGGTTATTGTAATAAATGGCGGTAAATTTGGAGAAAGATGGGTTAAGATTGCTCAGGCATATGGATTAAACGTTATAGAAATTCCTGTTGAATGGGGATATTCTATTGATATTAATACGGTTGAAGAGGAACTTAAAAAACATCCTGATATAAAAGGTGTCTTTATTCAGGCAAGCGAAACCTCTACCGGAGCATACCATGACATTAAAACATTGGGACAACTAATCAAAAATTATGACGACACATTATTTATTGTAGATGCAATTTCTGCACTGGTTGCACATGATATTAAAACAGATGACTGGGCAATTGATGTGATGGTAAGCGGTTCACAGAAAGGTTTCATGCTTCCGCCAGGACTTGCATTCGTAAGTGTGAGTGAAAAAGCATGGAAAAGAAATGAAAAATCAAAAACACCGAGATTTTATTTTAATCTTAAAAAAGAGAGGGAAAATCTTTCAAAAAATCAAACAAATTTTACATCTGCTGTATCTTTGATCATAGGTCTCAATGAAGCTTTGAAATTGCTGCAGAAAGAAGGACTTGATCAGGTATTTAGAAGACATTCTCTTTTAGCTCATGCTACAAGAGAAGCTGTTAAAGAAATCGGGCTTAAGATTTTTCCAAAAGGAACTCCTAGCAATGCTGTAACAGCTATTGAAGCACCTCAAGGAATTGATGGACAGGTTATTTATAAAACATTAAGAGAAAAATATGGAGTTACAGCAGCCGGTGGACAGGATAAACTTAAAGGTAAAATATTTCGATTTGCTCATCTTGGATATGCTGATAAATTCGATGTAATTGTTGGAATATCCGCCTTAGAGATGACACTTAAAGACCTCGGGTATTCCATTGTTTTAGGGAAAGGAGTTGGTAAAGCAGAAGAAATTTTTTCAAAGGAGGATACATTGTGAAGGTTTTAGTAAGTGACAGCATATCTCCCAAAGGAATTGAAATTTTACAAAAGGCAGGGCTTGAGGTTGATGTTAAAACAGGACTAAAGCCTGAAGAACTTAAGGCAACCATCAATCAATATGATGCCTTGATTATAAGAAGTGCAACAAAAGTAACGGCTGAAATCATAGAAGCTGCAGATAAACTCAAGGTTATAGGAAGAGCGGGCACAGGAGTTGATAATGTTGATAAAGTAGCTGCTACAAAAAGAGGAATTGTAGTTATGAATACTCCTGGTGGCAATACTGTCACAACTGCAGAGCATGCTATAGCCATGCTTTTTTCTCTGGCAAGAAAAATTCCTCAGGCTAATGCATCCATAAAAGCTGGAAAGTGGGAAAAGAAAAAATTTATGGGTGTTGAACTATACCATAAAACAATTGGGATAATCGGACTTGGAAGAATTGGCTCAGAAGTTGCAAAGAGAGCACAGTGTATGGGTATGAATGTTCTTGCTTATGACCCATTTTTAAGTGAGGATAGAGCTGAAGAGTTAGGAATTACAAAGACTGATCTTGACAGAATATTTGCAGACTCAGATTTTATCACAGTTCACACTCCTTTGACTGCAGAGACAAAATATTTAATAAACGAAAAAACTATTGCAAAAATGAAACAAGGTGTTTATCTAATTAACTGCGCTCGTGGAGGCATTATTAATGAAAAAGATCTCTATGAGGCGATTCAGTCTGGCAAAGTAGCCGGTGCTGCACTTGATGTTTTTGAAAAAGAACCACCAGAAGAAGGTTATCCATTAACAGCTGATGAAAGAGTAATATGCACACCACATCTTGGTGCATCTACATTAGAAGCTCAGGAAAATGTTGCCGTGGCAATAGCAGAACAGGTAATAGATTATCTTATCAACGGAACTATCAGAAATGCTGTAAACTTTCCCTCAATACCATTTGATCAGGTTCCTCTTATCAGACCTCATTTAATACTTCTTGAACGGATTGGAAGTTTTATATCTCAAATTTTTAATAAAAGTATAAATCAGATTCAAATTGAGTATCTTGGTGAAATTTCCAATTTGAATACTCAAGCATTAACCGCTGCTGCTTTAAAGGGAATTCTTGATCCTATACTCGGTGAACCTGTTAACTTTGTGAGTGCTCCATTTATAGCAAAGGAAAGAGGTATCGAGGTGAAGGAAATAAAAGGAAATGATGCAGGAGATTATCAGAGTCTTGTTACAATAAAAATCTCATCAAAGGATGCTTATAGCACAGTTGCAGGAACGCTTCTAAGCAGAAAAGATCCAAGAATTGTTCAAATTGATGAGTTTTCTCTTGAAGTGATTCCAGAAGGTAATATGATTTTTATGAAAAACTGGGATCGTCCTGGTGTTATTGGCAATATTGGAACTCTTCTAGGACAAAATAATATTAATATAGGCCATATGCATTTTGGAAGAAAAGAACCCGGTGGAATAGCTGTTTCAGTCATAAGTATTGATGCCTTTTTGACCGATGAAATAATTGAAAAAATAAAGAAACTTCCAAATGTTTTAGAAATAAAACCTGTTTATATACCAGTCCACTAAATCAATAAGGAGATTGTAATGTCAACAGTGATTATAATAGGAGCACAATGGGGAGATGAAGGTAAAGGCAAGATTGTTGATTTTCTAACACAGAAGTGTGATTATGTTGTAAGATTTCAGGGTGGTTGTAATGCTGGTCATACAGTTGTTGTAGATGATAAAAAATATATACTTCATCTTATTCCTTCAGGAATTCTTCATAAAAATAAAAAATGTATCATAGGAAATGGTGTTGTTCTTGACCCTGCAGCACTCCTGAAAGAAATTGATACACTCAATAATAAGGGAATTGAAATAGACAATAATTTATATATTGCAAAAAACTGTCATTTAATCATGCCCTATCATATTGCCATAGAAGAGGAGTCTGAAAAAAATGGGAAAATAGGCACAACTAAAAAAGGTATCGGTCCATGCTACACTGATAAAATTGCAAGAAATGGTGTAAGGATGATTGATTTACTTTATCCGGATATTTTAATGAATAAAATTAAAGTAAATCTTGAAATTGTTAATTTTTTGCTTGTTAATTTTTATAATTCAAAACCTTTAAATGAAGAACATATTTTTTCTCAATACCTGGATTATGCAGAAAAGCTTAAATATTATATTTCAGATACTGATATAGTGATAAATAATGCTATTGACGAAGGAAGAAATGTGCTTTTTGAGGGTGCACAGGGTACTTTGCTTGATATTGACCATGGAACGTATCCATATGTAACTTCTTCAAATACCATTGCAGGAGGAGCATGTACAGGTACAGGAGTAAGTCCAAAAAAAATTGACAGAATCATTGGAATTGTAAAAGCATATACCACAAGAGTTGGCGAAGGTCCTTTCCCGACAGAGATAAAGGATAATCTTGGTGAAACAATAAGACAGAAAGGTGGAGAATACGGTGCTACTACAGGAAGACCAAGAAGATGTGGATGGCTAGACCTTGTGGGATTAAAGCATGCAGTAAGGGTTAACTGTTTTACAGGCATCGCTATAACAAAACTTGATATTCTTAATGGCATTGACAAATTAAAAGTCTGCGTTGGTTATAAATATACTAACAGACGCATAGATGAATTTCCGAAGGAACTTGAAATTCTGAAACACTGTGAGCCAATATACGAAGAACTTCCTGGATGGAAAGAAGAAATTCAAGGAGTAAAAGAATTTGATCAACTTCCTGAAAATGCAAAGGCATATTTAAATTTTATTGAAGATTTTTTAAAAGTAAAGATTCAAATAATCTCAACAGGACAGAAAAGAGATGAAATTATCATTAAGGAGTTTCCTCTATAATGTAGTTTTTCATGAAACCTGTCCTATCTGTAATAAAAACTCTTATTGGAAAGTTGCTCCTTTTTGTTCTATATGCTGGAATGCGGTAGAGCCTTTTAGTTCGAATCAAATTTTTGCAGGACAGTTTCATGGAGATTTCTGGAAGTATATTGATTCATTGAGTTCATTTGGAGCTTATGATGGTGTGATCAAAGAAGCAATTCACTGTTTCAAATATGGTGGTGTAAAAAGAGTTGGCAAAGAATTAGGCAGGCTACTTGGATCAATTATGCCGCCAGAAATTGATATTTTAATCCCTGTACCTTTGCACATAAAAAAGCTTCGTACTCGAGAGTTCAATCAATCAGCAGTTCTTGCAAAGGAACTTTCAAAAACATGGAAAATCTCTCTATCTCTTACCATGCTTGTTAAAATTAAAGATAATATAGAACAAGCTTCTCTTGAAGCAACTGATAGATACATCAATGTAAAAAATGCCTATGCAGTAACAAATCCTGTTAAAGGAATAAAAGTAGGACTGGTGGATGATGTTGTAACAACTGGAGCTACTTTAATGGAATGTGCGAAGGTATTGAAAAAGGAAGGAGCAAAAGAAATTCATGCTATAACATTAGCAAGAACTATTTAATAGAAAAACTGAATAATGTATCTTACTGCAATATAAACAATCAGAATACTTAAAAGCAGTTTTATGTATTTTTGAGGTACATGTTTTTGAGCTCGTGCACCAAGATATATTCCGACCATTCCTCCAAGACCAAACAATAAACCCAGCAACCAGTCAGGAGTTGTCTGGACTCCTCCTGAAGGCATTATTGCATAATATAAAACACCGAAAACAGAAGCTGTTGCGGTTCCCATCAAAGTAGCTCCTGCTATACTGTGGACAGGAAGTTTAAAGAATGTTACTAAAAATGGAGACATTATTGCTCCTCCACCAATACCGTAAGTACCGCCTATTATTCCTATAATAAAGGAAACAATAAATACCCAGATTGTGCTAAAGGAAAATCTCTCACCCCAGAATTCATACTCAGTCTTTCTTAATGAAAAAGATATGGTTCTGACTGTAGCTTCTTTTGTAAGTTTCTTATCAAACTTTTTCGATGCAGAAGCTGTCTTTTTTTTAAAAAGATCAAGGAATAATCTTACCCCAATATAAAGCAATACCAGACCTACAAAAAATTTAAAAGATTTAGGATCAGGAAGAATTTTTATTCTGATATAGTAGCCGATAATAATACCTGGAACTGTTCCTACCATAATAACCCAAGCAAGCGGCCAGGGTATTCTTTTTTCTTTATGGAATCTATAAACTCCTGATGGAATTGCAACAACATTAAAAATAAAATTTGTTCCACTTGCTCCTGGCGATGTGTAATTAAGGACGCTTACCTGAAATGGCAAAAGTAAAAAAGCACCGGAAACTCCTCCCATTGAAGTAAAAAAAGAAACAACCATTGCAACTAATGGTGGAATTAGAATATTTGTTGTTACTCCTGAAATAGGAAAAGTGTATGTAAGAAGATCTAACATATCGGGATGATATCAGAATGTTTTATTGAATGCAAATTAAAATTTTTTATTAATAAATAAAATTATTTTGAATTGAGTTCCTCAATTAACATGCTTCTAATTCTGTCTTCTGATGGAATAGGAAATCCAGAGTGTTTCAGCTTACCGTTAATAAGCAATCCAGGTATAACCTGGGTATACTTGAAAATCTCTTTAATATCCTTTACATGAGAAACCTCTGCCTGAATACCGAGCTGGGAAACGACTTTGTTTACTGTTTTTTCCATTTTGTTACAATTTGCACACCCAGGACCAAGAATTTTTATTTCCATTAGTCCCTCCAATAAAAAATTTTTTATTTATTTTGTCATAACCTTAAAAATTTTGCAAGTTCTTCAGGAGTACTGATTGGCTCAAAATATTTTGGACCAAGAGATGGAATAATATATCCTCTATCCTCTTCTTTATGAACAATCACTGTAAATGGGCTTACCTGGTAAAGGGTTGCTTTCCCGACATCAGAATTTACAGAGGTATAAAAGTTCAATGTTAGCATGTCAAAATAACTGAGCAATGCTTTAACATAGTAAGGAGAAAGATATGCTGACGCCAAATTTGACATAGCTTTTAAAGCAAAAGTTGCCATATTTTCAAATTTTTCATCTTTCGTTATTGCATATAGTTTTAATAAATTAATTATCATTATTGAATTTGGTGATGGATATGGAGTATCGTGTATATTTTTCTGTCTGATTGACAAAATGAATTCTGGAGAGTCAAAGAAACCGCCATATTTTTCATCCCATAAATTATCTATTGATAGCTCAGTCAGGGTAATTGCCTTATCTAAATAATCTCTGTTTGTTGTAACTTCATAAGCTGAAATCAAAGCTGAAATCATATAAGAATAGTCTTCAAGTAATGCTGCTATGCCTCTTTTTCTGTAAAGCATTTTGTCAATAAATAAAACTGTGAGTGTTTTATCTATAGCTGATAGAGCATAATTGAGTAAATTTTTATCTTTAATCACTCTCCATGCTTTAATGAATGTATCAGCACAAAGCCCGTTTGCAGAACAATAAAGTGATTTATCTATATCGGGTGTTTGTTTCTGTTTTCGTTTAAAAATTAATTTATCTTTTAGTTGCTTAACCAGCTCTCTATCTCGTCCAACAACAATAAATCTTCCATCAACCATTGCATCTGTGCTGACAAGTGCAATTGTCATATCAGAGATTTCTTTTAGTTCTTCTTCACTCCAAGTGTAATAAAAACTATCAGCAAACTGACTTGAATAAAAATAACCCTCTTGTGATAAAAAATTATTTTTCATAAACTCAATTATTTCATAGGCTATATCAAGGTAAAAAGGCTCTTTCAAAATATTATATGCATCCAGATAGTTCATAAGATGCCAGGCATTATCTATGGCAAGTTTTTCAAAGTGTGGCATTAACCACGCTTTATCCACAGCATATCTATAAAAACCTCCTTCAACGCAATCATATATTGCAGAGTGAACCATCCCTTTTAATGTTTTTTCTATAGCATTTAAAACCCACGGCTTTGGTTTTATCCAGTATCTCCATAAAAGAAGATCAATATGGGAATAAATTGGAAACTTTGGTATTTTTTTAAAGCCTCCAAATTCAAAATCAATCTCTTTCACAATATCTTCTTCTGGATTTTGAAGAAGGTCCTCTCTGATTTCAGAGGGAACAACTTCTACTGGTTTTATGGCATCAATAATTGTCTGAGAGCGTTGTAACACCTTGTCTTTATTTGTTTTATACAGTTCAAGAGCCTTTTCTATCATTGTTTTAAAATAGTTCTCACCTTTATCAACCCTGTAGTTAAGACCTGAAAATGGCTTGCCTTCTGGAGTTAGAAAAAGAGTAAGAGGCCAACCACTTCCCTGCCCAATAATATATGAAGCTTTTTGATAGATAGAATCTATATCAGGTCTTTCATCACGGTCAAGATGGACAGGAATGAAATTCTGATTTATAAGTTCAACAATTTCAGGATTATGAAGACAATGTTCTTCCATTTTTTTACAGTAATTACACCATCTTGCAGTGATATGTAAAAAAACCGGTTTATCTTCAAGCTCTGCTTTTTTAAATGAATTTTCATCATAAAATAACCATTCAATCATTTCTAACTCCTTTAAAATTTTTTAATTTTGCCTTTTCAATAAATTTTTTTACCAGTTCATGGTCTTTTTTACCTTTATAAAGCTCCACTCCGCTACTGACATCAACACCATAGGGATTTACTTTTTTTATTGCCTCCTCTACATTGAATACATTTAATCCACCAGACAGTATAATTCTGCCACAATCTTTTAATTTTACCACCACTTGCCAGTTAAAACTTTTTCCGGTCCCACCATATTCATCTTTAACAAAGCTGTCAAGAAGAAATCCAGAGACTCTGTATTGAGGAATAACTTCTTGTAAGTCCCGGCCATTCTGAAGTTTTCCTGTATTATCAACTCTGAATGCCTTTATAACTCTACTAAATTTTTTACAGAATTCTGGTGATTCATCTCCATGTAACTGAACAGTGTCTATTCCTGAAATAGATATTATCCGTTCAATTTCATAAATACTATTATTAACAAATACACCAACAGTATTGATAAATGGTGGCAGAGCTTCAATTATATTTTTTGTTTTTTCTGGAGTTATATATCTCTGGCTTTTTTGATAAAAAACGAATCCTATTGCATCAGCTCCATATTCTACTGCACAAATAGCATCTTCAAGATTTGTTATTCCGCAGATTTTAACCCGAATCATATTTTTAACAGTATCATCTCTGACTTTTCATCAAAGTCACGAATTATCTTAACATTAATAATCTCCATTACTACTGCTTCCAGGACTAGAAATACCTCTGGGGCATCTCTCATACATCCCATTTTAACAGAATCTTCTCTGCCATAGACACCGTGAAGATGAATTTTTGGATCATCTTTATACCAGAAAATTGTACCGATTGCTATAATTTCATGATTTCCATGCAGTTCGCGCCATATTGGAACAGGCGGCAGTTCATCGCTTTCTGGACCTGAAACAAACCTTCCTTCCTTTAATCCACCAATAAGCCAGAAAATTGCAGATTTAATATCTTCTTTTCTTGCAAACTCTGTCAGTTCCTTTAATGGATCTTCTCCGTCTTCAAACCTCGTTATAAATATCCTTCCTGCATTACCACTCTGATATTTCATTGTCGCCTCCAATTAACTATTTTATTGTAAACCATTTCAGGTGTGATACTCTCCATGCATTTTAGATTACTACAAGATTTTTTGAAACATGGACTGCATGAGGTTTCTGATTGTATAATCAAATGTCCATTACCAAAGGGTCCAGTTCTTTCAGCATTGGTAGGGCCAAAGATAGCCACAACATTTTTACCGCAGGCTACTGCCAGATGCATGGTACCAGTGTCCGGAGTTATCACAAAAAGTGATTTATTGAATAATGAAATCAAATCTTTCAGAGATGTTTTTCCCGCAACGGATTTTGCTTTGCCCTCTGAATATTTTTCAATTTCTGATGCCCGAGTTTCATCAAATTTTGTACCGATAATCAGAAAGTTATAAGGTAACATTTTTATTAGTTCAACAAAATAAGAAACAGGCCAGTTTTTTGACTGCCATCTTGCAGACGGTATAATTACAACAAAGTTTTCAAACTCTTCTAACCATTCTGGTATTTTCACATGAGGAAGAGGAAATTTTACAGAGTTGACTCTACATCCAAGAAATCGAGCAACTTCCAGATATCTTAAAACAGCATGTTTATCTATGGAGACTGAGACTTTTTTGTTATAAAAGATATGACTTAGTTCCCTTGCCTCTTTAAATCCAACTCTGATGGGTGCTTTACTTAACCATGTAATAATTCCACTTCTTAATAATCCTTGTAGATCAACAGCAATATCATAACTTTCTTTTTTTAACTGCTTTTTTAACCTGGAAAATTCTTTAATTGTGAAATCAAGATGTTTAAATGACTTCCATTTATCTTTATTGATTACAATAACTCTATCAATCAAAGGATGTTTCGTTAAAATGTCTTCAAACCCATTTGAAACAATCCAGTGAATTTTTATTGAAGGAAAGTTCTCTTTTAATGTATTTACAAAAGCAAGTGAATGAACAATATCACCTAATGAACTTGGTTTTATTAAAAGGAGCTTTTGAATGTTTTTAAGCATTCAAATCTCTTTTTATAATTTCCACAACTTCTTTTAAATCTCTGGCATCCTGTCCAATAAGAATACCTTTTGCACCAATCATTTGAGCTAACTGTGTATCTATTTCTTTATCTCCAACAACATAAGAGCTTCTGAAATCAATTCCGTATTTATACCTCGCCATAAGAGGCATTCCTGGATTGGGTTTCCTGCAAAAACATCCATCATCAGGATGATGAGAACAGTAAAAAAAATCATCAAAGCCATATTTATCAATAAAAAATTTATTAACCTCTATGACAAAATCTTCCCTGATAATTCCTCTTGCAATGCCTGATTGATTGGTCACTCCTATGATAAGAAATCCAAGATCTTTCAATTCATTAATCGCTTCAATATGAGGAAAAACTTCAAAATCTTCCCATTTACGGAGATAGTTTGCGTCCTTACACAGTGTTCCATCTCTGTCAAAAAATACAGCCTTTTTTCTTGGCAAAACTTCTTCCACAGCTTTCCAGACTTCTTCAACATCAATAGATTTCATACATTTTATATCAGAACAGTTTCGCTTAAAACACGGGCTACACTGAACACTTGTCTTAATGATTTTGCCTGAAAATTTTGGAGGCCCTGTAAGAGCCGGAGATGTTGAGCCAAATATAGCAACCAGAGGAACACCAAGAGCATACCCAAGATGCATAATTCCTGAATCATTACAGAGTAAAATATCACATTCAGAAAGAAGATGCATCAGATCTGAGAGAGATGTTTTCCCGGCAAAATTATAAATATCTGAATTATCTATTGTTAAACATTCACCTTCTGACCCAAAAACTGCAACAGAGCCATACTGTTCAGTAAATTTTTTAGCTATTTCTATAAATTTTTCAGTCTCCCATTTTTTGGTAATTCCATACTTTGCTCCCGGTGCGATGGCCAGAATTGGTCTTTTAAGTGGTTTTAATTCTTTTCGGGCAATAAATTTCTCTTCAAATGATAGATTTATCCATGGATAATCAGGAGTTAAAGATGGATTAAATCGTTTAGGAATTTCAAAGAAGTAATCAATATGATGCATCGTTCTATCCTCTCCATGATATGGTACTGGATGGGTAAGAAAAAATCTCCTGCAGTCTCTATTCCATCCCACTCGCTCTGGAATACCTGCGAACGCTGTTATTAAAGAAGCACCAAAGGCATTCTGAAGAAGATATGCTCTTTTGAAATTGTTACTTTTCAATTCTTTGATAAGCTTGATTTTATCATTAATTCTTTCTCTGTAAATAATTACTTCATTAACAGAACTCTCAAGTTTAAATAGATCAGAAAGTTTATCTTTAACAATGATAGATATATTTGAATGAGGATGCAACTTACGAATTCCTCGAACAGCTGGCAAACTCATTACAGCATCGCCAAGCCAGTTAACTCCTCTAATTAAAATATTTTCCATATCTGTATTTTAAGCCTATTTAAGCTTCCCTTGCAAATGCTATAATTAAAAAATGCGTGCAAAAATATATCTAAAATTAGGTGATAAAGTAAGACATTTAAATTATTGTAGATGGGGTATTGGCGAAGTCATTGAGGAGAAAAATTCATCTCTTCCTGGAGGGCTATGCCTTGTGAGAATTCTATTTGAGGATGGAATTGAAAGGTCATTTATTAACAACCTTGATAATGAAATGTGCTGTTATTATACCGGGATCAGACTTATTGAGGAATTCAGTATCTGGGAGACATAATTGTCAGTTATTGAAACTCAGGAACTAAGTAAAACATTTAAAATTAAAAATCTCACAATCCCTGCTGTAGACAATCTCAATCTGAAAATTGACACATCTGACTTTTTAGCTCTGGTTGGAGAAAGTGGATCTGGCAAATCAACAGTGGCAAGACTTCTTTTAAAACTTTTAAAGCCTGATGCTGGTAGGATTTTATTTAAAAATATAGATATCTGGCATATTGAAAAAGAGAACCTGAAAAAATTCAGACAGTCAGTTCAGATAATTTTTCAGGACCCATATGCATCTCTCAATCCAAGGATGCGAATATATAACATTTTAGAAGAACCACTGAAAATTCATACACAACTACCTTCAACCGAAGTAAAATCACTAATAAAACAGATAATGCAAAAAATGGGGCTTACTGAAGAATTTCTTTACAGATACCCTCATCAGCTCAGCGGAGGACAGCGTCAGCGAGTTGCCATAGCAAGAGCCCTGATTTTACAGCCTCAGCTCTTAATAGCTGATGAGCCACTCTCTTCTCTTGATATATCATTACAGGCCGGAATTATTAACTCACTCACTGAAATGAAGCATACCAAGCAGTTTGGAATTTTATTCATCACTCACGATTTAAACATTGTAAGAGCTATAAGCAATAAAGTTGCAGTAATGCATCTTGGAAGGATTGTTGAAGAATCTTCAACTAATGATCTTTTCTATGAGCCTCTCCATCCATATACCAGAGTTTTGTTAAACAGTATTCCTGGTTTTCACAGAAGAAACAGAAAGAAAGAACCAAAACTGTCCACTGAAGAGATTCTCTGGAACTTCACAGGATGCCGATTTTACTCAAGATGCAAGTATAAAATGTCTATATGCAAATCCACTCCTTCATTGAAAGAGCTAAATGGCAGAAAAGTAAGATGCTTTCTATTTCAATAAGTTTATCTCTAAACTTAATAATCAGATTTAAGTTTTAAATGAAACATACTTTTATTAATATGTTATCAGCCATTAACAATTTTTCTATCGGCAAATTAATATGCGAATATGATATTATAAAAGTATGTTAGATACTGAGCTATTAGACACGGTCAGATATAATTGTAATGTGTCTGATGCTAATTACTGGGGATATTTTTCACTTTGCAGTCTGCTTTTAAGACTTCGAGAACTTTTTAAAATCGAGAGAAATCTCGAACCATGGGATTCAGTTAAAAATGAAGAAATATTTCCATGGATTGAAAAAAAAGAAAACACATGGAAAGAACTTGAAAATGCATCATTAACCCCCGTCAGTCTTAATGGCAATTCTTACTCACCTTTTGATATTGATGGAATCAATAATTATCTTGTAAATAATGGCTTTGTCTATGGAGCGGGCTATGCTCTATTTATGAAACCAAGCTTTTTTATCGGAACAATAAATAGATTTGAAAAAATTGATGGATATAATGTTTATGTTGTTGATAAAGAAATTTTGCGGGATATTTTCTCATCTCCTGGAATGAGTCTTGGTAAAACAGTTTATATCAGACTGACTGATATAAAATACAGGCTCTGGGAAAACATACACAGCTGGCTTAGAAAAAAAGGACACATTTATGAGTTTATTCTGTCAAAATTCAATCATCCTTCTGACTGGCATTATCCATTCAAAGAATTCTATAGTATCGTTGATAAATACTCTAATATTGTTCTATATCATGAGATAGCTGAACAGGAAGAAAGCCTACCGCTGTGGGATGAAATAATAAAAGAGTGTGATAATTCAAAAACAGAACATATTATCAGAGGAATTAGAGATTTCATCGCTGATTTTTCTGAAAAAGGTCCTGTATACAGAGCACTGGTTGAAAGAGATAAAGAACTTCTTTATTTATATATCGCATCTCAGGGAGCTTATCAAAAAAAGATTTTACAGCCGGTTTTATCTCAAATTGAAAAAGCCTGCAGTACAAACGATTGGGAAAACATAGAACAGATAAGAACTCTTGAGTTTAAAAAATGGAAAAATAATCAGGAGCATATTTTAGAACTTTTTAAATTAAAGGGCTTTGAAGAAGTCAAAAATTTAACAGATAAAATATTTGAGGTAGGATTGAATTGAATGAGATAGTTGAAATTATTGAAAAACTCTCTCATAAACTAAACAGACAAATAAATTTAATGGAAGTCTGCGGAACACATACAGTATCAATATTCCGACATGGCATAAGAAGTCTTATCCCATCAAATATAAAACTCCTAAGTGGTCCTGGCTGTCCTGTCTGTGTTACACCAGTAAATGATATTGACGAAATACTCTACATTGTTAAACAACCCAATGTTATTCTGACCACATTTGGAGATATGATGAGAGTTCCTGGAAGTGATAGTTCCCTATATAAAGCCAAAGCTGAAGGTCTTGATATAAGAATGGTTTATTCTCCACTTGACGCATTAAAAATAGCTGAAAATAACAGTAATAAAAAAATAGTCTTTTTTTCCGTGGGTTTTGAAACAACTTCGCCATCAATTGCTGCAACACTTTTTGAGGCTGACAGAAAGAAAATCGAAAACTTCTACATATACTCAGTTCATAAATTAGTGCCGCCTGCATTAGAACTATTGGTCAATACTGAGAAATTAAAACTTGATGGATTTATTCTTCCAGGGCATGTCAGTACAATAATTGGAAGCAAAATTTATGAATTCATACCTTCAAAATACAAAAAAGCCTGTGTAATTACAGGGTTTGATGCTGATGATATACTCTTTTCAATAATGATGCTTTTAAAACAGATAGTTGATGATAATCCAAAAGTTGAAATTCAATACAGAGACGCAGTCAGTCCTGATGGAAATCCTAAAGCAGTGGAATTCATTTATCGTTATTTTGAACCATGCGATAGTAACTGGAGAGGAATTGGAGTAATTCCAATGAGCGGGCTTAAACTAAAAAATGAGTTTGCATACAGAGATGCTGAAAAAATATTTAAAATTCCTGTCATACGATCAAAAGAACCAAAAGGGTGCCAGTGCGGTCTTGTCTTAAGAGGAGTCAAAACTCCTCAAGAATGCCCTCTTTTTGCAAAAATATGCACTCCTGAAAATCCAGTCGGAGCCTGTATGGTCAGCTCTGAAGGAAGTTGTGCTGCCTATTATAAATACGGACGAAGTTAATCCACTGCAACTATTTTATATGAATGAATTATCTTTGCCGAGTGCTCAAGCGTTGCCTTAACAGAGCAGTATTTCTCCATGGAAAGCTCAACAGCTTTCTTTACAGCTTCCTCTGATAGATTTTTACCTTTCACTGTAAATTCAATCTCTATTTCAATAAATCTTTTCGGATAATCCTCAGCCTGTTTACCCTGAACATTTATCTCAATTCCTCTTACATCCTGCTTTTTCTTTGAAAGAATGCTGGCTATATCCATTCCACTGCATCCACCTAATCCAACAAGCAAAAGTTCCATAGGACGCATTCCTGTGTCTTCTCCACCATAATCAGGACTTCCGTCCATTACAATTGCATGCCCTGTACCGGATTGACCTATAAACTGTAAACCTCCAGTCCATTTTATCTTTGCTTTAAGCATCCTATCTCCTCCTCATATACTTTTTTCTAATTTTACCATTAAAATAAGTTTAATGCATAGAGTGTTTCTTTCTATAGGTTCAAACATCGGTGAGAAAGAAAAAAATTGTTTTAATGCTATTAAAAGGCTAAAGGAGTGCGGGCTTATTATCAATAAGCTTTCTCCTGTATATATCACCAACCCATGGGGAATAACCAATCAACCAGACTTTGCAAATATGGCAGTTGAGACATTTACTGATTTTTTGCCTGCCAAGCTTCTTTATAAATTAAAACAGATTGAAAAAAAAATGGGCCGTAAGCCTACTATAAAGTATGGTCCAAGACTTATTGACATAGATATAATTTTTTATGATGAACTTGTATACAACAGCGATGAATTAATAATACCTCATCCTTTGATGCATAAAAGATATTTTGTTCTTAAACCTATGAATGATATAGCATCAGATTTTTTACATCCTGTCTTTAACTTAACCATTAAAGAGCTTCTTGACAATTTTTAATAATTGTATTTTAAATTTTAATGGCTATTTTCTTGACTTTTTAAATATGAACTTGTCAAAATCTTACAATTTTAAAAACTTTTAGGAGGGGAAAATATGAGTGATATTTATGTTATCGGCCATAAGGCACCAGACACAGACACAGTATGTTCAGCAATTGTTTATGCAGCACTGAAAGGTTACAAAGCTGCTACTGCTGGTCCAATTAATGAGGAAACTCAGTATGCACTTGATTATTTTAAAGTTTCAGCACCTGAAATTCTTGAAAATGCTGCAGGTAAAACACTTGTTCTTGTTGATCATAATGAAGAAAAACAAAGAGTTGATGGAGCAGAAAAAATTCTCGAAATAATTGATCATCACAAAATGAACTTTAATTATCCTGACCCTATTTTTATTCATGTTGAGCCAGTTGGAAGCACAGCAACTGTTATCGCAAAAATGTTTTCAAATGAGGTAAAGGCAAACAAGACATATGCTGGATTACTTTTAAGCGCTATCCTTTCTGATACAGTAATATTTAAATCTCCGACAACTACAGATGTGGATAAAAAAATTGCTCAGGAACTTGCTCAGGTATCAGGAATCTCTGACATGACCAAATTCGGAGTTGACCTCAAGAAGGCAAAAGCAAGCATTAAAGGAAAACCAATCGCAGATGTTGTTCATGTGGATTTCAAAGACTATGATTTCAAAGGCAAAAAAGTTGGAATTGGTCAAACAGAAGTTGTTGATATTGAAGAAGTATATGAGCGTAAAGATGAATTCATTAAATATCTCAATGAACTTAAAAACAGCAAAGGTTATGATATGGTTATATTCATGGCAACAGATATCATAAAAGAAGGAACAGAACTTTACTATGTTGGAGATAAGACAATCATTGAAAAAGCATTTAATATCCAGGCATCTGGTCCATCTGTATGGTTACCTGGAGTGATGTCCCGTAAAAAACAGGTAGCACCACCAGTTGAAAAGGTTTATCTCGAAGGTTAAAATAAAGAGAGGGGGTTATTCCCCCTCTCTTTATGATTGGAAATATAAAAAATAAAAAAATAATTCAAATTATTCATCATCTCCAGCATTGTCTTCAAGGCAAACAAACCGCGATAATATTATCCTTAATTGCAATATTTTCAAAAGGACATCTTCTAATTGAAGACTTTCCAGGTCTTGGTAAAACATCGCTTGCAATAGCTCTCTCTAAAGCTCTGAATTTAAGTTTTGGAAGGATTCAATGTACAAATGACCTTTTGCCAACAGATATTACAGGACTGTCCATTTATAACAAAAATACAGGAGAGTTTGAGTTTAAGCCTGGTCCTGTATTCAACAATATAGTGCTGGTTGATGAAATAAATAGAGCCACGCCAAAAACTCAATCAGCCCTTCTTGAGGCAATGGCAGAAGAGCAGGTCACAGTAGATGGAAGAACATATAAACTTCCAAAGCCCTTTTTTGTAATAGCAACTCAAAATCCAGTAGAAATTTACGGAACATTCCCTCTACCAGAAAATCAACTTGATAGATTTATAATGAAGATAAGCATTGGTTATCCGGATATAGAATCAGAAAAACAGATTCTTAAAGCAGGAAGTTCAAGAGAAAAATTATATACACTTACCGCTGTTATTGACAGAGATGAAATAATAAAAATTCAGGATGAAATAAAGCAGATTTATCTATCCGATAAGATTATTAACTGGATTCTTGAGTTTGTAAACAAAACAAGACAGGACAACCGCATTCTTCTTGGTCTCTCAACGAGAGCTGCTCTTGCAATTACCTATACTGCGAAAGCCTATGCCTATTTTAGATCAAGAGACTATGTTATTCCAGAAGATGCAAAAGAAATGATACCTTTTGTTGTGCCACATAGAGTCATACTCAAAGAAGAGCCTATTTCAAAAGACGAGGTGATATTATCAATCCTGCAAAGCATTCCAACACCACCGTAAAGATTACAAAGTCTGGCTGGATATACATAGTCATCACACTTCTGATTGGTTTTGCAGCGGTAAATACAGGAAATAACTTATTATTTTTAATAGTATCTTTTCTTTTAAGTATTATGGCGTTAAGTGGAATGCTTTCATTTTTTAATCTAAGAAACATTGAGTTTTCAATTCTATCACCAGAAGATATCTTTGCTCTTAAGGCTGCAACTATAAAAATAAAAGCAAAAAATAAATATTTTTTTGAAGCTTTTCTTCTGAGAGTCAAACTGTTAAACAGTGAAACGATAATTCCATATTTAAAAGGTGAGGGAATATTTAATATTGTCCTAGCATTCCCCAAGCGAGGTAAATATGCTATCAAAGAACTGACTGTTTCATCTTATTTTCCCTTTTATTTTTTTAAAAAACAGAGAAATATTCAACTAAAATATGAAGTTACAGTCTTACCCTTTCCTTTAAAATGTGATATTTTATCTTTAATTGCAGACGGTAAAACAAAAACAGAGTCAAATATTTCACAAGGAAAAGCCTATGAAGGTGAGCTTACAGGAGTAAGAAGTTATAATCAGGGAGACTCGTTAAAGTATATTCACTGGAAAGCAACAGCCAAAACTTCTGAAATTAAAACCAAAGAATTCGCACCTCCAGCTGGAAATCCTGTCATCATTAATCTAAATGATTTCACCGGTTCTACTGAAGAAAAGATTAGTAGAGCAACATATGCATTAATTGTTCTTTCAAAAGCTGAAAATCCTGTTGGATTAAAACTAGGTGACGAAGTCTATAAACCTGAGACAGGACAGTCTCATCTGAGGAGAATGCTCTATGCACTTGCAGTTTATCAGCAGGAATAAAGTTGATAATGTTATTTTTATTTTAAGTATCTTTATTGCAATCATACCTTTTTCTGCAATCATCAAATATATTTCTTTTTATGCGAATTTTATATTTATCTTAATAATTATAGTATCTATATTTTTACATATAAAGAAAGTTTTTATACCATTATGGATACTCAATACTGTATCTCTTCTGTTAATTATCCTGCCTTTTTTGAGTTCTTCTGTCGAAGACATTATTTTGCCATCAATAGAAGCTTTAACATTAATTCTTTCCATAAGATTTCTGGGGAGAAAAACTTCAAGAGAGTATTTTCAAATATATCTGTTGTCAGTTCTTCTTTTAGGTGGTTCTTCACTTTTTAATATGTCATGGATTTTTTTTATAAGAATTTTTTTAATGCTTATTTTTACAGTTTTTGCAATTTTGCTTCTCACATATATTAGAGAAACAAAAGAAGAGTTTATAAATTCTAAAAGGTTTTTAAACATTTTAAAAGTTGCATTTACAATCTCCATTGTTTCAATTCCTCTGAGTGCTCTATTTTTTATTATCCTACCAAGAACTCCTGTCCCTTTAATGAATATAGGTTTGAGTAAAATCAAATCAGGATTTTCATCAAATGTAAATCTTGGTTCTGTATCAATGATAGAAGAGGACAGATCAATAGTAATGCGCGTAAGCATCAAAAAATTCCCTGAAGAGGTGCTTTACTGGAGAGTTATCACATTTGATAAATTTGATGGTAAAAACTGGCAAAAAACTATCTCAAGACTGGTTAAATCAAATGTTTATGGAGAAAAAATAAATTATACTGTAACCCTCGAACCAACAACAGAACATTATCTGCCAGCTCTTGATTTTCCATCAAATATTTACATGAGAAATGTTTCCTATGAATATCCCGGAATTTATAAAACTAATTTTTCAATTGAAAAAACTCTCAAATATAATGCTATATCTTTCATAAATTACAAGATACAAGAACTTTACATTCAAGATGAGTATCTTCAGATTCCTCCAGGACTTTCTCATAATATAGTAAATCTTACTCAAAAAATTACAACAGGTGCTTCCACAGAAAAAGCAGTTGTAGAAAAAATCTTAAAATTTTTAAGTGGATATAGATATTCATTGAAAAATCTGCCCAAAGGGGATAACCCTGTTGAAGACTTTTTATTCAAGAAAAAGAGTGGAAACTGTGAATATTTTGCAACAACAATGGCTTTGATGTTAAGAATAAAGGGAATCCCATCAAGAGTTGTTGGAGGATTTAAGGGAGGAACATATAATTCTTTTGGTAACTATTACATTGTAAGAGCATCTGATGCACATCTCTGGGTGGAAGCATGGATTAATGGACAATGGATAAGATTTGATCCTTCAGGGAAGATACCTCGACCTGTTGAACCTGTAATTTTTCATCTTATTGATTACCTCTGGAATAGCATTGTAGTTGATTATGACGTCAGGGCTCAGATGAAACTGGCAAAATCAATCAAAACTCCGCATATTAATTTTAACAGAAAAGTTTTTATATTACCTCTGGCTTTAATTATCATATTTATCATCATAAAAAGTTACAAATATATCCTTAAAAGAAAAAATCCATTAAACAGATTTTTTGATATAATGAAAAAACACGGCTTTGAAAGACAGAGTAATCAGGGACTTGAAGAGTTTATTTCTACTATAAAAGACACAGCCATAAAAGAAAAAGCAGAAATATTTATCAAGGAATATGAAGAAATTTATTTTCAGGATAAAAAATTTAAAAAAGAAGATTTAAAAAAACTCAAGGAACTGCTCAAGGATATAAAATGAGAATTGTAAAAGTTGAAAACGCATCTATTATAAAAGTGTTAGATACGCTACAAAATGGTGGAATAATAGTTTATCCAACAGAAACTCTTTATGGTATAGGTGTCAAATATGACCTTAAAGAAGTTCTCAAAAAAGTTTATGAAATAAAAAAACGTCCTCATGAAAAAGCATTTCCTCTTATTGCTGATTTAAAGCATCTTGAATTAGTTGCTGAGTTTATACCCTATGTTGCTCAAAAACTTATTGAAAAATACTGGCCAGGTCCATTAACCCTCCTCTTACCTGCTAAAAACAATTTACCTGAGGAGATAACAAGAGATGGCAAAGTAGCAGTTAGAATGCCAGGGCAGTCTTTTGCATTAAATCTCATTCAAGCATCTACATTTCCAATTACAGCTACTTCAGCAAATATTTCTGGATATAAAAGTGCTGATAATATAGATGATGTCTTAAAATATTTTAAAAATGAGGAAATTGAACTTATAATTGATGGAGGAAAGCTTTCAGGAATTCCTTCAACAATAGTTGATGTAACAGTTGAACCTCCAGAAATAATCAGAAAAGGTGCCATACAGCCAGATTTATCTCTGCACTGATATAACCTCGTTGATCTGTGATATTTTATTGATTATATCTGAAAGATGAGCTCTATTTTTTACCTCAATTGTGAAATCAATTAAGGCTCTCTTGTCTGCTGTAGAATTTGCTTTAACAGCAGTAATATTAACCTGACTTGCTGACAGAAGAGCTGTAAGGGTAGCAAGGATACCTGGTGCATCAATACATTCTATAGTTATCTTTGTTTGAACTTTTGTATTATCATCAGTTGTCCAGAAAACTTCTATGAGTCTGTCATGTTCAAGATGCTTTATGTTTATACAGTCTTTTCTATGTACTGAAATACCCTTACCTCTTGTAATAAAACCTATTATTTCATCCCCTGGCACAGGCATACAACATCTTGCAATATGGTACAGAACTTCATCCACACCTCTAAGAGAAATAAACTCTTTATGTTCTTTTTGAGGAGAAACTTTTTTAGAAATAACAACTTCCTCTTGCGGCATTTCAATAGAAAGTCTATTTATTACCTGATGAACAGATATTTTCCCATGACCTATCAGAAGATATAAATCTTCAGTTGACTGAATGCTGAAAGAGTCAAGAACTTCTTTGATTTTTTCAGTTTTAAGAATGGATGGTTGGATACCATGTTTGCGAAGCTCAGTTTCAAGAAGTTGTTTCCCTATATCAATACCCTGCTGTCGCTCTTCCTGCCTCAAAAAATGTTTTATTCTATTTCTTGCTCTCTGAGTAACAACAAACTGCAGCCAGTCCTTTCTTGGTTTTTGATGAGGACTTGTTATAATTTCAATCACATCACCACTTTGAAGTTGATAATTAAGCGGAACTATTCTTCCATTAACCTTTGCACCCGCACATTTTGACCCAACTTCAGAATGGATTGCATATGCAAAATCTACAGGTGTAGATCCAACAGGAAGTTCCTTGACATCACCTTTTGGAGTGAATACATAGATTGTATCGGGCACGACTTCAGCTTTTACAGCATCAAGTAGTTCTTTAGGGTCTGATATTTCCTTAATTAAATCCCTGAGCCATGCAACAATCTTTGTTTCTCTTTCAGTTAAGTCCTTTCGTTCCTTATATCTCCAGTGCGCTGCTATACCTTCCTCCGCAATTATATCCATCTCCTCTGTTCTTATCTGAAACTCTACCCTTTCACCGCCAGGACCTATAACTGTTGTATGAAGAGATTGATAGTAGTTTGACTTTGGAAGACTTATAAAATCTTTAAATCTACCAGGGATCAATGTCCATAGTGAATGAATAATTCCAAGAATATCATAACAATGAGGAATTGTGTCTGTAATGATTCTTATTCCTATAACATCATAAACCTGTTCGAATGGAATTTTTTGTTTAATGAGCTTTTGATATATACCATAATAATGCTTTACTCTTCCATATATTTTAAATGGAATATTCATTGTTTCAATTTTTTCAGAAAGAATTTTTATAACATTATCAATGTACGCTTGCTGATCTTCTTTTCTTTTTGCAACTTTTCTTGCAAGCTCTTCATATTTCTCAGGGTAAAGAACTTTGAATGCAAGATCTTCAAATTCCAGACGCATCCAGCCAATTCCAAGTCTGTTTGCAAGAGGAGCATATATTTCCAGAGTTTCCTTGGCAATTCTCTTCTGTTTTTCCGGTGGAAGAAATTCAATAGTTCTCATATTATGTAATCTATCAGCAAATTTAATTAATATAACCCTGATATCTTTTGACATTGCAAGAAACATTTTTCTGAAACTTTCTGCCTGAGCTTCTTCAACTGTTGAGAATTGAAGCTTACTCAGTTTAGTAACAGCATCAACAAGAAAAGCAACATCAGGACTGAACATTTCAGCAATATCTTCAATTATCATTTCAGCATCTTCTACAGTATCATGAAGTAGTCCTGCTGTTATGGTTGTTGAGTCCAGTTTCATATCAGCAAGTATTTTAGCTACTGCGAGTGGATGATAAATATAAGGGATTCCTTCTTTTCTTTTCTGAGCACAGTGAGATTCCCTTGAAAAAATATAAGCCTTTCTAATAAGCTCTACATTAGCATTGGGCCTGTACTGTAAAACCGTATTAATTACATCATTTATAGTAAGCATATTTTCTTATCCTCTTCTTTTAGTTTAATATATTTAACATGGATAAGCTACTTATTTCTGGCAGAGCTTCTTTAAAAGGTGAAATTAAAATAAGTGGAGCAAAAAATGCAGCGCTTCCAATAATGGCATCCACTCTTCTTGCTCCAGGAGTTCATACTCTGAAAAGAATTCCCAGACTCAGAGATGTTTTTACAATGACTGAACTTATTAGAAGAATGGGTGGTAGTGTTCATTTTGATGGAGTATGTATAATTGATACAACAAAAATAAATAAATTTGAAGCATCATACGACCTTGTTAAAACAATGAGAGCATCAATTTTAGTGCTTGGTCCTCTTGTAGCAAGATTCGGTAAGGCAAAGGTCTCTTTACCTGGTGGATGTGCTATTGGTGCCAGGCCTGTCAATTTACATATAAGAGGACTTGAAAAAATGGGAGCTAAAATCTCCCTTGAAGAAGGATATATTTTTGCAACTGCACGAAACCTCAAGGGAACAAAAATATATTTTGACATTCCAACTGTAACAGGAACTGAAAATCTTATGATGGCTGCAACTCTTGCAAAAGGAACCACGGTTATTGAAAATGCAGCCAAGGAACCAGAGATTGTTGATCTTGCAAACTATTTAATAGAAATGGGAGCTAAAATAAAAGGTGCAGGAACTAGTATTCTAACAATAGAAGGAGTACCAGAACTAAAACCTCCTTCAGAGTATGAAATTATACCGGACAGAATAGAAACAGGGACTTTTATTGCAATTGCAGGTGCGTGCGGAGCAGATATAGTATTGCAAGGATGCAGAATTGACCATATTGATGCTATAATTTTAAAAATGAAGGATGCTGGAATAACATTTAAAGAGACAGAAAATGGATTAAGAGTTATAGGGTCCAGAAGACCACAGGCAGTTGATGTTAAAACAATGCCATATCCTGGATTTCCAACTGATATGCAAGCACAGTTTATGGCAATGATGACTATAGCAAACGGAACCAGCATAATAAAAGAAACCATTTTTGAAAATAGATTCATGCATGTCGCAGAGTTAAAAAGAATGGGTGCAAATATAACAATAGAAGGCAACACTGCTACTGTTCGTGGAGTTAAAAAATTAAAAGGGGCACCTGTTATGGCAACTGATTTAAGAGCATCAGCATCACTTGTCATTGCAGGTTTGATTGCTGAGGAAGAAACCATTATTGATAGAATTTATCACCTTGATCGTGGATATGAAGAGCTCGATAAAAAACTTATTAAACTTGGTGCAAAAATAAAAAGAATAAAATAAACAAATTGTTTCACTTGACAAATTATTTTCTATCAAATTAAATAATCAGAATAAGAAACTTTTCAAAATGGAGGAAAAATGAGTTTAGAAAATTACAAGTTTCACAAAGAACATAGCTGGGTAAAGCTATCAAGCAAAAGCAAAAAAGTAAAAGTTGGAATTACTGATTATGCTCAGGAATCTCTCGGAGACATAATCTATATTGAATTGCCAGAAGTTGAAACACATGTTGAAGTAGATACAGAATTAGCTGAAATTGAATCCACCAAAACATCATCTCCTGTAATAGCACCTGTGAGTGGCACAATAGTTGAGATAAACGAAGAGCTGATAGATCATCCTGAGATCATTAATGAAGATCCATATGGGAAAGGATGGATTGCTGTTATAGAAATGGATAACCCAGAAGAACTGGAAGAGTTAATGGATTATGAAGAATATGAAAGTTATCTGGAAGAAGAAAGCTGATGAGATTAACAGTAGTTGGAGGAGGTCCTGCAGGCTATGTTTCTGCACTTACAGCAAGACGACTTGGTGCAGATGTATTTTTGATTGAAAAAGAAGATCTCGGCGGTACATGCCTTAACAAAGGCTGTATTCCAACAAAAACATTAATTCACTCGCTTGAGATTTTAAATAAATTTAAAAATCAAAAATACAATCAAGAAAATACACAACCTGAAATTGCTATTGATTTACCAACATTAATGCAAAGAAAAGACAATGTTGTTGAAACTCAGAAAAGAGCTCTCGCAACACTTTTAAAACAATCAGGAGTGAAAATTATCAAGTCAGATACAACATTGATAACTCCAAAAACTTTATTTCTCAAAGATACATCAGAAAAAATTGAAACTCAGAGACTTATCATAGCAACTGGCTCAAGACCTGCTGAACTTCCAATGCTTAAATTTGATGGAGAAAAAATTCTTTCAAGTGACGATTTATGGAATCTTCGCACAATACCTGAATCTATTGCCATTATAGGAGCCGGTGCTATTGGCTGTGAGTTTGCATGGATATTCCATCTTCTGGGTAGCAAAGTTTATATATTAGAATTAATGCCAAGAGCTTTACCAATGGAAGATGAAGAAATTTCAAAGGCTGTTGAAAGGCTTTTTAAGAAGAAAAAAATTGAATTCTATTCTGAAGTTAAAATTACTGATTTAAAGCATGTAGATAATTCAGTTGAACTTAGTTTATCAAATGGAAAAACTGTTCATACAGATATCGTTCTTGTTTCTGTTGGGAGAGCTTATAATACCGAATTTTTAATAGATAGTGAAATTAAGCTTGGAACAAAAAAAGAAATTATCGTAAATGAAAAAATGCAAAGCAGTGTTGAAGATATTTTTGCAGCAGGAGATATAAATGGTAAATTTCTTCTTGCACATGTTGCTTACAGAGAAGGTGAAATAGCTGCAAAAAATGCATTGGGATATAATGAAAAGATGGATTACAGCGTAATTCCTTCAACAATTTTTACAATTTCAGAAGTTGCCTCTGCAGGTTTAAGGGAAAATGAGGCAATACAAAAGGGATTCAAAATCAAAAAGGGAATCTTCCCCTTCAGAGCTGTTGGTAAAGCCCATGTTATTGGAGAAATTGACGGATTTGTAAAAGTAATTGTGAATGCTGAAACTGACATTATCATCGGAGCTCATATTATAGGACCAAGTGCTTCAGAACTCATTCATGAACTTGCACTTGCTGTAAAATTTACAATAAAAGCAAAAGATTTAAAAGAATTAATTCATTCTCATCCAACACTCTCTGAGTGCATAGGTGAGGCAGTAGCCGATATTTCAGGTGAAGCAATTCACAAAATAAAATGATTGATATACTTAAAGTTTCTCTTATTTTTGTCTTTATTGTCTTTTTGCTTCGTAGAAAAATCAATATAGGATATGCACTTATTGCTGGTTCTTTGCTGTTTTTTATTCTTTATCCATTTCATTTAAAAAAAACAGGAATAGCACTTTTCAATGCTTTAATTTCGCATACTTCAATCAATCTGTATCTGTCTCTCACTTTAATAAAATCTTTTGAATACTCATTAAGGCAAACAGGATTAATGCAAAAAATGACAGAAGCTTCACAATCACTTCTTGGCAATAAAAAGCTCTCTATAATCTCAATGCCTCTTGTAATGGGCATGTTACCATCTCTTGGTGGAGCATATCTTTCAGCACCAATGGTTGATTCTGCAACAAAAAATCTAAACATGGCTAAAGAGGAAAAAGCATTTATAAACTACTGGTACAGACATCCATGGGAGCTTATTTTACCACTATATCCAGGAGTTGTTCTTGCGTCTGCTGTATCAGGCGTTCATTTAAGAGAATTAATAATATTGAATCTTCCTGCTGCTATGATACTGTTTCTTGCCGGTTTTGTTTTAAGCATGCGTAATGTAAAAGACAAAAATCAATTAAGCACATCAAACCGCAATTTTAAAAGTTTATACAGTTTTATTCCGATTATTCTGGTTCTTTTTCCAGTAATAGCATTCAAAATCGACCTTTACATCTCTTTTATTTTTAATATCATTTTACTTTGTCTTTATTACAGAAAAAGTTTTAAAGAAATTTTGTCCATTATAAAACATGGTTTTACATCTGATATTTTTTATCTTGTGATTGGAGTAATAATTTTCAAAGAAATGCTTCAAGTTTCAGGAGCCGTGGATGGCATAGCAAGAGCTATAACTCAATCAGGAATTCCGTATTTGATAGTATTTACAATACTGCCTCTTTTCGTAGGACTTATTACAGGTATAACGATCGGATATGTTGGAAGCACATTTCCTTTAATCATGACCCTGAAGCAGACTTTGCCTTATGAGATTTCAATTGCTTTTGTTGCAGGATATTTAGGAGTGCTCATCTCTCCACTTCATTTATGTTTAATTCTCACAAAAGAATACTTTAAGGCAAATATTATTGGAATGTACCGAAAAATAATTCCAGGCTGCTGTATAATATTGGGCATTGCATTGATTGAATTTGTCATTTTGAGATATTATAGTTAAACTGCACTTAAAGGGAGGTCTGTTATGGGAGAAATTATTGAAATAATTGCAAGAGAAGTTCTTGATTCTAGAGGTAATCCAACAGTTCAGAGCGATGTGTATCTTGACAGCGGCTTTTTTGGAAGAGCAACAGTTCCATCTGGAGCATCTACTGGAATAAGAGAAGCTCTTGAATTAAGAGACGGTGATAAAAAAAGATATTCCGGCAAAGGAGTTCAAAAAGCAGTTGAAAATATAATCAACGAGATAGCTCCTAATATTATAGGATTGGATTGTCTTGACCAGGAAGGAATTGATAAATTCCTGATAGAGCTTGACGGAACAGAAAACAAAAGCAGACTTGGGGCCAATGCAATCCTGGCGGTATCAATGGCTGTGTGCAGAGCTTCTGCAGAAGAACTCGGAGTTCCTCTTTACAGATATATCGGAGGAACACATGCAAAGCTTCTTCCTGTACCAATGATGAATATAATAAATGGTGGTGCCCATGCAGATAACAATCTTGATATTCAGGAGTTCATGATTGTTCCTGCTGGCTTTACCAGATTCTCTCTTGCTTTAAAAGCAGGAGCTGAGGTTTTTCATACTCTTAAAGGAATTCTTAAAAAAAGAGGACTGAGTACAGCAGTCGGTGATGAAGGTGGTTTTGCTCCTATGTTTCAAAGCAATGAAGAAGCCATTCAGCTTATTATTGAAGCGATAAAACAGGCCGAATATGAACCTGGAAAAGAGATTTACATTGCTTTAGATGCAGCAGCTTCTGAGTTTTTCAATGAAGGATTCTACCAAGTTGAAGGCAAAAAATTAAGTTCAAAAGATATGATTGATTATTATGAAGATCTGATCAGTAAATATCCAATAATTTCTATAGAAGATGGCATGAGTGAGGCAGACTGGGAAGGATGGGAATTACTCAGTCAGAGATTAAAAAACAGGATTCAACTTGTAGCAGATGACCTGGTGGTTACAAATCCAAAAATAATTAAAGAAGCAATAAATCGTTCAATTGCAAACTCTATCTTAATTAAACTCAACCAGATCGGAACAGTTTCAGAAACGCTTGAAGCAATAGAACTTTCAAAAAATAATAAATATACAGCAGTTGTCTCTCATCGTTCTGGAGAAACAGAAGATACTACCATAGCAGACCTTGCAGTTGCCTGTAATACTGGTTTTATAAAAACAGGTTCTCTTTCAAGAAGTGATAGAATTGCCAAATATAACAGACTCTTACAGATAGAAGAAGAGTTAAATGATATAGCACAATTTAAAGGACTTTCAGCATTCTATAATCTTGGTTTATAGAGTGAGAAAGTATTCTCTAAGAGAACAGCTTGTAAAAGAAAAAAAAAGAAGAAATAAAATATTTCTTTTCATAGTCGTTTCAGTAATGATTTTTCTTGGCTATAGTTTCTTTTTTGGCGATATGGGTTATTTAAAATATAAAAAATTAAAGCAAAATGAACAAAAACTTTTAAAAGAAATCAATGAGATTTCGGCTGAAAACACAGCCATTAAAAATGAAATAAATCTCCTTAAAAATAATCCTTCTTATCTAGAAAAATACTCAAGAGAAAAGTTTGGACTTGTTAAACAGGGAGAAATGGTTTTTCAATTTCAGAAAGAAGACAGATGAGCATCAACTTAGCAATTCTCTGGCATATGCATCAACCCTACTATTATGACCCATTAAAAAATAAATTCATGCTTCCATGGGTAAGGTTACATGCAACAAAAGACTATCTTGATATGCTTCTTATTGTAAAAAAATTTCCTGAAGTTAAAGTTACCTTTAACTTAGTTCCTTCATTACTAAAACAACTTAAAGAATATGAAAATGGCTCAACAGATATATTTATTGAACATACCATTATTCCTGCAGAAGAACTCAGTGAGGAACAAAAAGCTTTTATTCTTGAAAACTTTTTTCTTGCAAACTGGAAGAATATGGTCTATATTTTCCCACGATACAGAGAACTACTTGAAAAAAGAGGGAAGGTCTATGCTGATCCCAAAAAATTGTCGAAAAAGTTCACACCTCAAGAAATGAGAGACCTTCAGGTTTTTTTCAATCTTGTATGGATAGACCCATTACACAGGAAAGAAGATCCCTTTTTAAATGACTTACAACAAAAAGGAAAAAATTTTACTGAGGAAGAAAAAATGCTTCTTCTTGATAAACACTTTGAAATTATAAAACGAATAGTCCCCTCTTACAAAGAAATGGCTTTATCTGGACAGATTGAACTATCTGTTTCACCATTTTATCATCCAATATTACCACTTATTTATGACAATTACAAAGCCAGAGAATGTATGCCGCATGCAGTACTGCCACAACATAACTTCAGAGCACCAGAGGATGCAGAAGCTCAAATCACCATGGCTATAAATTACTTTGAAGATATGTTTGGATTCAAACCTAAGGGGATATGGCCATCTGAAGGCTCTGTAAGTGAAGAAGTTATACAATTGATTGCAAAATCAGGAATTAAATGGACAGCAACCGATGAAGAAATTTTAAGCAAATCAATAAATGAAAAATTACGGACTGGAGATAATCTAACCAACCCTTCAATACTATATCAACCATATGAGTTTGAAGGAGTAAAAATTTTTTTTAGAGATAGAATTCTTTCAGATTTAATAGGCTTTGTCTATTCTGGATGGGAAGCTCAAAAAGCTGCTAATGATTTTTTAAATCGTATTGTTAATTCGCAGATAACGTCAGGTATTATATCAGTCATTCTTGACGGAGAAAATGCATGGGAGTATTATGAAAATGATGGCTGGAATTTTCTTGAAAAACTTTATCAAACTCTGGGTCAAAATAAAAATATTAAAACAGTTACATTTTCTGAATACCTTAATAACGCTCCTGATATAAAGCACTTAACTAAAGTTTTTCCTGGTTCATGGATTAATGCTGATTTTTCAATATGGATTGGCAGGGCAGAAGATAATCTTTCATGGGATTATCTTTACAAGGTTAGGCAAGAACTTATTTTGTATCAAAAAGAAAACCCGGATAAAGATATCAAAGAGGCATGGGAAGAAATATATATAGCAGAAGGAAGTGACTGGAACTGGTGGTATGGGGATGAACATTATACAGAAACTAAAGAAGTTTTTGATGAAATTTACAGACATCATTTAACTGCAGTTTATTTGAAAATGGAAAAAGAGCCACCCGCTTTTCTTTATGTGCCTATAAGTAAAAAAATGAGAGAGATTAAACCTGAAATTGAACCAAGAGGTTATATAGCTCCTAAAATTGATGGTAAGGTTACAAATTATTTTGAATGGCTTGAAGCAGGAAAGTTTAATCTTCAGAGAATGGGAGGAAGTATGCACAGATCAGAAAGCCTTTTTTCTGATCTGTATTATGGATTCAATCAGCAAAGTCTTTTTCTCAGACTTGATCCATATCATATAGATTTACTAAAAACTTTTGAGGATTTAAAAATCCAAATACAGATTATTGAACCTAAAAGAATGAAAATATTGTATGAAAAACTAAATATCCAGAAAGCTGAAGTGTTTGTTCAGGAGAATGAAAACTGGATAAAAAAACATACATTAAAAAATGTTACATTTAATGAAGTCTTCGAAATCGAACTGCCATTTAGTTTACTAGAAGTAAAGTCTGGAGAATATATTAATTTTTTTATTGATATTTTTAAAAACAGTTATTTAATAGACAGAGTGCCTATTATTGGCTTTATAAAAATTCGCATTCCTCCTCCTGATTTCGATAGACTTATGTGGCTTTAATAGAAAAAATCTATTTTACTTTTTGGAAATATCTATCTTAAATTAATGGTGAGGGATGTGAGAGTGGCACTCTCTTCTGGTCTGCAAAACCAGAAATGCGTGATGTAATGTTCATGCAGTGGGTTCAATTCCCACCATCCCTCTCCATTAAATCTGTATTTGAGTTTGAAAAAGAACGTCCCAAATTTAGTTTTAGTCATTATTTTCCATGCAAAGCTTTTATCCAATATCGATGCATTATGCAAGATTTTTAATTATTTGATATACTGTTATTAATACAACTAAATTATAGGAGGGCAAAATGATTGACAGAGAAAAACTTGAAGATGAAATCAGACAACTTGCCTATGAACTTTATGTTAAAAGTGGATATGTTACTGGAAGAGACTTTGACAACTGGTTTGAAGCAGAAAGAATGGTTATAGAGAAATATAAAATCATGGAATCAGAAGTAGAAACCAAGCCTCAATCTGAAAGAAAACCCAAAAAAGCAACAACAACTAAAAAAGCTTCAACTACTTCTAAAAAACAAAGCGGTGGTAGAACTAAAAAATAATGAAAGAAGCTTTGTTCTATGAAAAGCTTCCTGATCAAAAAGTTAAATGCCTGTTATGTAACCATTACTGCATAATATCACTTCAGGCCCGAGGTATCTGCGGAGTAAGAGAAAACAGAGATGGCATACTATATAGTCTTGTTTATGGAAGAATCATAGCCAATCATATTGATCCTATTGAAAAAAAACCACTTTTTCATTTTTATCCAGGTTCTTTATCATATTCAATTGCTACAGTAGGATGCAATTTTAAATGTCTTCATTGCCAGAATTTCACCATATCTCAGTATCCAAAGCTCTATAAAGATATTCCTGGAGAGGATTTTACTCCTGAGGATGTTGTAAAAGAAGCCATAACAGGTGGATGTAAAAGTATTTCCTACACTTACACTGAACCAACAATTTTTCTTGAGTTTGCTCATGACTGTATGGTTCTTGCACAGAGAAAAGGCATTAAAAATGTTTTTGTAAGCAATGGTTACATGTCAGAGGAAGCTTTGCGGTTCATAGCTCCCTATATTGATGCAATAAACATTGATCTTAAAGGCAATGATGATTTTTATAAGAAAATTTGTGGAGCAAGAGTTGAACCTGTATTGCAAAATATAAATCTATTTAAAGAACTCGGAGTATGGGTTGAGATTACAACTCTAATAATTCCTGATTTAAATGATTCAGATGAATTTTTAAGACAGACTGCAAAATTTATTAAATCAATAGATCCGTCAATTCCCTGGCATGTAACACAGTTTTATCCAACATATAAACTTCTGGATAAACCAAGAACTCCTATGTCAACATTGAAAAAAGTAAGAAATATTGGTTTTGAAGAAGGACTAAAATTTGTTTATACCGGAAATATACCCGGAGAAGCCGGTGAAAATACTTACTGTCCGGCATGTAAAAATGTTGTTATAGAAAGATTTGGATTTTTTGTAAATAAAATAAACCTGAAAAAATCCCGCTGCACAGGTTGCGGAACCATTATTGAAGGAGTTGGTTTGCCTTAAAGTTTATAGCTAATTTTTCTTAAAAACTCCTTCCGGGACTGTTTGTCCTCTGGTTTTTCAACTCCCTTTGGTGCAAATCCATCAATTACTCCAAGAATTCCTTTACCAAGCTCAGTTTCCGCAACTATTACCTCAAGAGGATTTGCAGTTGCACAGTAAATATTGCATACTTCCTGACACATCTTAATTGCGTTTAATACACTTATTGGAAATGCACCTTTCATTAATATGCAAAATACATGACCCGCTCCAATGTTCTGTAAATTTTTAGTACATACTTCTTTGAGTTGCTCATCATTTCCTTCAGAACGGATCAAACAGGGACCTGATGCTTCTGTAAAAGCAACAGCAAACTTAGCATGAGATATATGAGTTGCTAAAATTTCATAGAGATCTTCAGCAGTCTTGATAAAATGAGTTTGCCCGAGAATTATATTACATCCTTCTGGAATCTCAACCTTTACTGAGCAAAACTGCATATCACACCTCCTCACGGCTTGATCTTTTATTTGATGTAATAGGATTATATCACAATTGTTATTTTATGACAATTTTGTTGGTTTAAAGCTTTATATTAAAAATAAAGGAAGAACACCTAAAACTGTAACTCCTATAACACAAACAAGAACTGCTATCTCAAGCTCTTTTGAAAAAACTGGCTGTGGCATTTTTACAGGCTCTTTCATGTAAATATACATCACTATTCTTAGATAGTAGTAAGCTGATATGACTGTAAAAATCACAGCAACTATAACAAGCCAGGTAAGGTCTGCCTTTATAGCTTGAAGGAAGATATTGAATTTGACAATAAATCCTGCAGTTGGTGGCACTCCTGTTAACGAAAACATAAATATGAGCATTGCAAGAGCAAGTGCAGGATGAAATTTATGAAGTCCTTTATAGTTTTCTATGTTTTCTTCATTGAATAGTATTACCATTGCAAAAGCACCGATATTCATTAAAGTATAAATAAGCATGTAAACAACAACCGCATTAAATCCTGTTTGAGTTCCTACAATTAATCCAAGAATTATATAGCCAGCATGCGCAATGCTTGAGTAAGCAAGCATTCTTTTAATATTTTTCTGAGGAAGAGCAACCAAATTACCTACAGCCATTGTAAGAATTGAAAGGACAATTAAAAAACTGCTCCATTCAAAATAGTAGCTTTTAAAAATCTCAATCAAAATTCTTCCAAATGCTCCAAGTACGGCAACTTTTGGAACCGTTGATATAAAAGCTGTAACAGGAGTTGGAGATCCTTCGTAAACATCAGGTGCCCACATATGAAATGGAACAATGGCTATTTTAAAACAGAGCCCCACTATAAACAGAACAAGTCCTGTAAGACTCAGTATCGGATAATTTGATATTGAGTTTATAATCTCGGAAAAATCTGTTGTATTTGTGGCTCCATAGATAAAAGCTATTCCAAAAAGCATGATTGCTGTGGAAAGTCCGCCAAGCATAAAATACTTGATTGCAGCTTCATTTGATCTGGGATCGTATCTTCTTATCCCGGCTAAAATGTAGATACTTAAAGACATGAGTTCAAAAGAAACAAAAAAACTCATTAACTCTCTTGCTGAAACCATAAGCATCATTCCAAGAGCTGAAAAAAGCAAAAGAGCAATGCTCTCATTGAGTAAAATCAATCTTTCCTTTAAGTATGAAGCAAGAACAAGCAAAGAAATGGCAGTTCCTGCAAGAATTATAATTTTTAAATATATAGCAATAAAGCCATTAAGAAACATCTCGCCGAATGATTTTCCTTCAAAAGATGGAATCAATATCGTAAGAACCAGTAAAAATAAAACAGCACTCCATAAAAGAATCTCTTTTCTGATTTTAAACAGTCCAACAAGTAGAATCAATGATGCAAAACCAGTAAGAGCTACCTCAGGTATAAGAGCTTCAAAGTTTAACGGAATCTGCGGTATGTTCATTTCATAGCCTCCGTTGCAGTTCTTACATGCTCAATCAATTCTTTAACCGAAATGTCCATAAAACTTAATAAAGCATTAGGATAAAATCCAATCCAGACTACCGCTATCATAAGAGGAAGCAGTGTAATTATCTCCCTTGCATTAAGGTCTCCATAATCATCTATGTGATGCAAAAACTCTGGATTGGTCTTTTCAAAAAACACTCTCTGATAAAGCCAGAGCATATAAACTGCACCGATAATCAATGCAATGGCTGCAAGAACACACATGAGCTTCCATGCTTTGAATGCTCCAAGAAGTATCAAAAACTCGCCAATAAACCCATTTGTACCTGGTAATCCAATGGATGCCAGAGTAAAAGTCATAAAGAATGCTGAATAAGCAGGCATTACTGTGGCAACTCCTCCATAATTCTTTATCAGTCGAGTATGCGTTCTCTGATAAATCATTCCTATGCATAAAAATAGAGCACCGGTAACAATTCCATGATTGACCATCTGGAGAATTCCACCTTGAATTCCCTGCTGATTAAGTGCAAAAATGCCCAGTGTTACAAATCCCATGTGACTTACCGAGCTGTATGCAATAAGGCGTTTGAGGTCTTTTTGTACCAGACATATCAAAGCACCGTAAATTATCGCAATAACTGAAAGAATCATCATAAATGGCTTCATTGCAATAGACGCTTCTGGAAACATTGGAAGATTAAACCTTAAAAATCCATAAGCCCCCATCTTGATAAGAATTCCGGCAAGAATTACACTGCCTGCAGTCGGTGCTTCTGTATGAGCATCAGGAAGCCAGGTATGCACAGGCCACATTGGCACTTTAACTGCAAAAGCTGCAAAAAATGCAAGGAATAACCAAAACTGCATTCTGTAAGGATATGGAGTTTTCATGAGAGTGAGTATATCTGAGGTTCCTGTATACAGATAAAGTACTATTATCCCAACAAGCATCAAAAGACTTCCCAGAAAAGTATAAAGAAAGAACTTTATTGCAGCATAGATCCTGTTTGGCCCACCCCATACTCCAACAATCAAATACATTGGAATAAGCATTGCTTCCCAGAAAATATAAAAAAGGAAGATATCAAGACTCATAAACACTCCGATCATTGCAGCATGGGTGAGAAGAACAGCTCCGTAAAACTCCTTTATTTTTTTTATAATTTCATTCCAGGACACTGTTATACATAAAATTGTAAGCAAGCTGCTTAAAAGAATAAAAAGAACACTTATTCCATCAACACCAAGACAATACTTGATTCCCCACTGAGGAATCCATAAATGCTCCTCTTTAAATTGCATCTGAGCGGTTGTTTTATCAAAAGATATGTAAAGAGGAATAGTCAAAACAAACTCAACAATTGCGATTAAAAGTGCTGAAAGTTTTATTAACTCCTCTTTATCTCGTGGAATTATAGCAATAAAAGCAGCACCGACTACAGGGAAGAATATAAGTGTGGAAAGAACAGGATACTGTAGATTCTTCGCTGCAAAACCAAAAGCAACAATCACACTACCAACAAGAATAAGAATAACTAAAGAAAGCAGAAGATGTTTTCTGAGCTCAAACTTTATCCTTCCATTAACTGCTACTTCTTCATGCATAGTTTAACCTCACCTACTAAGGAGAATTAGAATAAAGATACAAATCCCTATAATCATGAATATCGCATACTGCTGTAAATAACCCTTATGAATCCGTCTTGCCCATAATCCAGCATTATAGCAGAGCTTCGGAATTCCATTAACTATTCCCTCTATTATCCTGATATCTGTAAATCTTTCAATGAATTTATCCGCAAACCATATAGTTGGTTTTACAAAAAGAAAGCTATAAGCTTCATCGACATAATATTTATTCCATAGAACCTTATAGATTCCCTGAAAAGTTTTAGCAAGCCTTTCTGGAAGCTGAGGTTTAACGATATACATGTACCAAGCAATCATAATACCAGAAATCCCGGCAATTATTGAGATTATCATGACGAATCTTTCCTGGGCGTAATTTGCCATGACAGAAACCTTACCAACAATCGGTTCCAGAAAATGAGGAACAGAGAAGTATCCAACTAAAACTGAACCAATTGCCAGTACTACTAAAGGAATGGTCATTATCAGTGGAGACTCGTGAACATGCTTAAAATCTTCAACACTTCCTCTGAACTTTCCATGAAATGCAACAAAAAGAATTCTAAAAGTGTAAAATGCTGTCAGAGTTGCTGTAATTGTTCCGATGGCCCATAAAAACTTTCCATATGGCTTCCCTGACGAAAAAGCAAACCATAGTATCTCGTCTTTGCTGAAAAATCCGGATAATCCAGGAACTCCGGATATTGTAAGAGCAGCAATGAGAAAAGTAATATATGTAACCGGCATTTTTCTTCTTAATCCACCCATTTTATAAATATCAAGCTCTCCAGACATTGCATGCATTACACTTCCAGCACACAGGAATAAAAGAGCCTTAAAGAATGCATGAGTATAGAGATGGAATACTCCAGCACCATAGGCTGCAACACCACAGGCAACAAACATATAGCCAATTTGACTTATTGTTGAATAAGCTATGATTCTCTTCATGTCTCGCTGTACAAGTCCAATTGTTGCTGCAAATAAACTTGTTATGCCACCTATAATACCAACAACTGCCAGTGCTGTATCTGAGAGTCCGTAAAGGGGATTGAGTCTAGCAACCATGAATACTCCAGCTGTCACCATAGTGGCAGCATGGATTAGGGCACTAACAGGAGTTGGTCCTTCCATTGCATCAGGAAGCCAGACATATAGAGGTATCTGAGCGGACTTTCCAACTGCACCACAGAAGAGAAGCAAAGCAATTAAGGTGATTAAATCAACATCCCAGCCAAGAATATTTATAGTCTTACCCTGAAGAAAAGGAATTTTATGAAATACTTCACTATAATTCAAGGCATAAACACTTACAAATAAGAGGAAAATTCCTAAAGCAAAACCAAAATCTCCTACCCTGTTAACAATAAATGCCTTTTTACCGGCATCAGCTGCTGATTTTTTCTCATACCAGAATCCAATCAAGAAATACGAACAAAGCCCAACAGCCTCCCATCCAAAATAAAGCTGAACAAGATTGTTACCCATCACGAGCATGAGCATTGAAAAAACAAAGAGATTCAGATAGGCAAAATATCTTGGATAACCTGGATCTCCATGCATGTATCCAACAGAATAAATATGAATAAGCCAGCCAACAAAGCAAACAACAAAAAGCATTACAGCAGTAAGCTGGTCTATCAGATAACCGAAGTTTATCTTTAAATCCTGAGATAGTATCCAAGTATAGACATTGTATTCAATGGTTTTACCTGACATAACATCAAAAATTGCAAACATTGAAACTATTGCAGACCCAAATATTGACATCACACCAACCCAGCTTGTCCACTTCGGACGGATAAATCTGCCCACAATAATGTTGAATAAAAATCCCGCAAGTGGAAAAAGCAGTATTAAAATGTAATATCTTTCATCCATTTTAACCCCTCAAGTTAGTAATCTCATCAGAATGGTTAATCCTCATATTTCGCACTAATGCAAGCACTATAGCAAGACCGATAGCAGTTTCACAGGCAGCCACAGCAATTGAAAAAAGCACAAAAATCTGTCCTGTTAAACTAGCATTGTAGTAACTGAAAGAAGCAAAACTGATATTCACGGCATTAAACATAATCTCAAGACACATAAGCATGACAATAAGGTCTTTTCTGACAATAAAACCCACTAAACCAATCGTAAACAGAGTAGAGCTTAAAATCAGATACCAGTTAAGCGGTATCATCTTTCCTCCCTTGGTAGCTTTTTGGCTATGATTATCCCTCCAACAAGTGCAACCAGTAAAACCAGGGAAAGTATTTCAAATGGCAAAAGATAGTAAGAATAAAGTAGTCTGCCAATCAAGTTTACATCCACGGGTGGAAGAGTCTCCTGAGGTGTTTTGGCTCCTTTAATAAACAGGTATATACCAATAAAAAATAAAAAACCAGTTATCAATCCAGCTCCAGCAAACTTCACAAATTTTTTATGCCTGAATTCTTCTTTTATATTCATCACCATAATCGCAAATACAAACAAAGCAAGAACTCCCCCAACATAAACGATAATCTGAATTACCATCAAAAACTCAGCATTTAAAAATAAAAAAAGTGCTGCAACATGTAGAAGAAAAATGAGCAGGAAAAACGTACTGTGCATGATATTTTTTGAAATAATTACCGACAGGCTGAGAAAGGATAAACTAATAAAAAAGTATATGAAAAATATCTGTTCAATTATCGGCGGGTTCACTATTATCCTCCTTCTTTATTTCAACCACTCTTCTAAGGGGAATAGGCTTCTGTTCCCTCTTTGCCTTTGGCCACCTTGATGGATCAATGCCCGGAGGCTGCCAGAATTTATTAAAATACAAATCTTGAGGCCATTTCTGGACAAACTCGTCCCAGTTTTTAAGAAGCTGTTCTTTATTAAAAATAAGAGTGTTTCGTGAATATGTTGAGTATTCAAAGTCCTCGGTTAAAACCAGTGCACAGACAGGGCATGCTTCAACACAGTATGCACAGAATACACATCTTGAAGCATCTATTATATAGTCCGTAACAGCCATTTTATTTTCAACCTTTTCTCTTTTTATATGGATACATCTGGATGGACACACAGTTGAACATCTCATACATCCAATACATTTGGTATTATTTGTAAAAGGATCTCTTATTAGAGCATGTTTACCTCTAAATCCAGGATATATTTTCCTTCGCTCAAATGGATACTGAATTGTTACTGATTTGCTAAAGAGCATTTTAAGAGTCAATGACAAGCCTTTAATAATCTCAATCAAAAATATCTTATTTAAAATTTCCTTTAGCTTCATAATTTTCTCATAAATAATATTTTAATATTGAAGTCAATACTATATTTACCAGTGCCAGAGGAATAAGAACTTTCCATCCTATTGCCATAAGCTGATCATATCTGTATCTTGGAAGTGTTCCTCTGATCCACAGAAACAAAAAGATATGGAAATAGAGCTTTAAAAGGAACCATACAATACCCGGTACTTCTTCGAGAAATGGAAAAGCTTTTATCAAAAATGGCGGAACAGTCCATCCTCCCCAGAAACATATTGCAGCAAGAGCTGACATACAGAACATTGCTGCATACTCGGCAAGATAAAAAAGTGAGAATCTTGCGCCAGAGTACTCAACAAAATATCCTGCAACAAGCTCTGTCTCTGCTTCAGGCAGGTCAAAAGGCAGTCTGTTGGTCTCAGCAAGCATTGCAACAATGAAAACAAAGTATCCGATAATTTGAGGCAGTAAAAACATTCCATACCAGTATTCACTCTGCTTATTCACTATTTCGGTCAGATTAAATGATTCAGCCATCAAAATTACTCCAACAAGGCTAAGACCGAGAGCTACCTCATAGCTGATCATCTGAGCTGCAGAACGAAGGCCGCCCAGAAAAGCATACTTTGAATTGGATGACCAGCCGGCAAAAACAATTCCATATACGCTTATTCCTGCAATGCCTAAGACATAAAGTAATCCAACATCTATATCTGAAATAACCCAGTTCTGATTTACAGGAATTACTGCAAAACTGCTCAATGCAGCTGTTAAACTTATAAGAGGTGCAACCTTAAAAATGAATTTATCCGCCCGTGACGGCACAATATCCTCTTTAAAAATAAGCTTAACCACATCAGCAATTGGCTGAAGTAATCCATGGGGACCTACAACCATAGGACCAAGTCTCAATTGAATATGCCCAATAATTTTTCTTTCAGCATAGGTGGCATAAGCGATGTGAAGCAAAAGAATACCAAAATAAATCGCGGTGTAAATCACACTTAGAAAAATTAGATTAAGTGTTTCCATTATCGGTCACACTCTCCAAGAATGATGTCTATTGAGCCTATATTTGCTATTACATCAGCAATCAACGAACCCTCGCATAGTTTTGGAAGAACTGCAGCATGAACAAATGAAGGAGCACGTACTCTCACTCTAAAAGGTTTGGAGGAGTTATCACAAACTATATAAAATCCAAGTTCTCCACGAGGAGCTTCTACAGAGGCGTAAACTTCAGGAAATTTTTCAATGAAACTCTCTATTTGCTTATCTTCAGTATATATTTCAAAATTAATGTCCTGTTTGTCAATTTTCAATGGAGATTCAGGCATTCTTATTCTCGGAGCATTTTCAGCAAGAATAGAACCTGAAGGAATCTTTTCTATACACTGTTTGATGATTCTTGCTGACTGCCTGAATTCAAGCATTCTGCATCTGTATCTATCATAGATATCTCCATTTTTACCGAGAGGAACTTCAAATTCAACCTGATCATAAGCATCATAAGGGAAAAATTTTCTCACATCATAGTAAACACCTGAACCTCTTAAAACCGGACCTGTAAGACCATAGTTTATTGCTTCTTCTGCTGAAATAACCCCAACTCCTTTTGTTCTTTTTAACCATACTCTGTTACGGTCTATTAGTGTTTCATATTCTTCAACTCTATCAGGAAATTCATTTATAAATTTGCCTAGTTTATCAAGAAACTCGTCATTTATATCGCATCTAACGCCACCAATTCTGGAATAACTTACTGTTAATCTTGCACCTGCTATCATTTCAAAAAGTTCTAACAGGTATTCTCTATCTCGCATTGCATAGAGAAAAACTGTCATCGCACCAATATCAAGTGCATGTGTGGCAAGCCATACAAGATGACTGCATATTCTTGTCATCTCTGACATAATGGTTCTTATAAATTTTGCCCTCTCAGGAACATTTATGCCAACAAGTTTTTCAACCGCAAGAGCAAATCCAACATTATTTACCATACTTGAAAGATAATCCAGCCTATCAGTTAGAGGTAAACTCTGCACATACGTCAGATCTTCAGAAAGCTTCTCAACTCCCCTGTGCAGATAACCAATATAGGGAGTGCATTTTTTAATAATTTCACCTTCAACTTCAAGAACAAGTCTGAGAACACCATGAGTGGCAGGATGTTGTGGTCCCATGTTAACAATCAACTCTTTTTCAGCGAGATTGTTATTTTTCATTTTCTTTCCAGCCTCTTGAAGTTTCTTTTAATTCCCTGTATGTTTCCCATTCTTTGTCTCCAAGAGCACTTTTAACCGGATAGTCTTTCCTTAAAGGAAATCCGTTCCAATCCTCAGGCATAAGTATTCTTCTAAGATCAGGATGCCCTGTAAACATAATTCCAAACATATCAAAACACTCTCTTTCAAACCAGTTTGCTGCTGCCCATAAATCTGTAATCGAGTCTATGCAGCATCCTTCCTCTGGTACCTGTGCTTTAACTCTTATTTTATGTCTATATTTAATAGACATGAGGTGATAAACAACATCAAAACGAGGCTCTCTAAACCCAAGATAATCAGTTGCAGTAACGTCAACAAGATAGTCAAACTCTAAAGAAGGAGTTTTTTTAAGATATACCAGAATTTCTTTAATTTTTTCTTTTTTAACAGTAATTGAATATTCTTCTCTAAAACATGTTAGCCATAAAATTTCTTGAGGAAACTTATCCTTGATCTTTTTCACTATATCTGTTAGATTCATGTTTGCTCCGTTTAAAATCATTATCTATTAAACATATAGTTGATTGACTGCCTTTTTTAATGTATGACTCATTTTTAATTTTTTCCTGTAATTTTAATATTCCCTGAATTAATGCTTCAGGCCTTGGGGGACATCCGGGAATATATACATCGACAGGTAAAATTTCATCTACTCCCTGAGCAGTGCTATAGGTATTAAAAATTCCTCCGCTACAGGCACAGCTTCCCATTGCAATTACATATCTGGGTTCAGGCATTTGATGATAAAGATTTACTACTACCGGAGCCATTTTTTTTGTGACAGTTCCAGCCACAATCATAACATCTGCCTGTCTTGGCGTTGCTCGCATTATAATCCCAAATCTGTCAAGGTCATAATGAGATGCTGCAGCTGCCATCATCTCTATAGCGCAACATGCAAGACCGAAGGTAAGAGGCCACAGAGAAGACATCCTTCCCCAGCTTGCTATTTTATCAAGCGTTGTTATAATTGTATTCGCCGCTGGAATTACTCTAATTCCTTCCTCAACTTCAACAGGCTCTGTTACTGTGTCAATAATATGAATCATTCCTTACTCCAGTTAAAAACATTTTTACCAAGCGCATAAAAATAACCAATCAATAAAATAACAATAAAAAGATACATCTCTATCAAAGCATAAAACCCGATTTTTTTATAGGCAATTGCCCATGGATATAGAAAAATTGTTTCTACATCAAATATTACAAACACTATTGCTACAATATAAAATTTTAAATTAAATCTTTCCCATGTATCTTCAATCGAAGGAATTCCGCATTCGTATGGAGTCAGTTTTAATGTATAAGGTCTTTTAGGACGAACTAGCTTGCTGATAATAATTATGCTCATACCAATAATAATTGATATAATTATCACTACCAGAACAGGTAAATATCTGTGTGTTAAAGCATCAGAGCCCATTTACCACCCTTATAAAAAATGATAGAGAATATTATAACAAAAATAAATAGAAAAAAAAATGGCTCTCTGCAATAAAAAACAGAGAGCCACAAAGATTGTTTATTTGGTTTTTTCTTTTGGAGCAAACATCTCTTCTTCTTTAAGAAGCTTTTCCCAATTATTATCAATCATCTGCTGAAGTTGTTCAACAAGTTTTTCTTTGCCCGGTTCAAAAAGATGTCTGAATCTTCCCTGAGCCTTTAGAAACTCTGTTACAGGTTTTTTCTCTCTAGGTTTGAATGTAACTTTTGTTACTCCATTTTCAACTTCATAAAGTGGCCAGAAACAGGTCTCAACAGCAAGTCTGCTTAATAGAATTGCATCGTCTGTTCTTGTTCTCCAACCACGATTGCATGGTGTAAAAACATTTATGAATTTTGGACCTTCAATTTCAAGAGCTTTTCTTACTTTTTTCATTAAATCTGGCCAGTGACTTGGAGAAGCCTGTGCAACATATGGAATCCCATGTGCTGCCATAATTTTTGTTAAATCCTTTCTCTGCTGAGGTTTCCCCGGAATAACCGCACCTGCAGGGCAGGTTGTTGTATCAGCAAAAGTCGGTGTTGCACCTGAACGTTGAATTCCAGTGTTCATGTAAGCTTCATTGTCATAACAAACATAAAGCATATTATGCCATCTTTCCATTGCTCCAGAAAGACTCTGAAAACCTATATCATATGTTCCACCATCACCTGAAATTGCTATAAATTTTATATCTTTATCAATTTTACCCTGTTTCTTTAGTGCTCTATACATTGTCTCAACTCCAGAAAGTGTGGCTGCAGCATTTTCAAAGGCATTGTGAATCCAGGGAGTTTTCCATGCTGTATATGTTGATATACAGGAAGATACCTCAAGACAACCTGTAGCTGATGCTGCAATAACCGGATAATCACAGGCTGCGAGAAGTACCATCTTTACAACAGTTGGTGCTGCACATCCTGCACATAACCTGTGTCCTGAAGTAAATCTTAATTCTTTTTTCGATAATTCTTTAAGATTTAAAGGTGTTGTCATATTACTCCCTCACTCCAATATATTCTTTAAAGCTTTTTATTTTACCAGTATCTGCAATCTGAATTAATTCATCAATAACTTCCGCTGCATGCTCTGGCATATAATCTCTTCCACCAAGTCCGTAAATTCTATTAATAACTAAAGGCCTTTTACTGTGGTTACAAAGACTTGTTGCTATGTCAAGATAAAGAGGACCAAAAGAACCTCCAAAAGCATCAGCTCTGTCAAGAACACAAACTGCTTTCAAATGTTTCAGAGCATTCCCGATCTGTTCATAAGGAAACGGCCTGAAAAGTCTTGGTTTCAGTAATCCGACTTTAACTCCTTTATCTCTGTATTCATCTATAACATCCTTAGTTGTTCCTGCTGCAGAATTTAAAATAACAATTCCAATCTCTGCATCATCAAGTCTGTATGATTCAAAAAGTTCGTATTTTCTACCTGATATCTTTTCAAAATCCTTTGCTATGGATAAAACAACATCAGGAACTTTTTTATAAACTTCTGAATGTGCTTTACGCACTTCCATATAGAGATCTGTTAAAACCAGTGGACCATAACTTTTTGGATGGTCAATATCAAGAAGAGGATAAAGAGGTTTATACTCACCAATAAATTTTTTCACAACTTCATCATTAAGATACTCTATTCTCTCTATAGAATGACTTATTATAAAGCCATCATAACAGACCATTACAGGAAGTCTTATGTCCATGTGCTCAGCAATTCTGAATGCCTGAATTGTATTGTCATATGCTTCCTGGGCATTTTCACTCCATAGTTGAATCCATCCACTGTCTCTTGCACCCATCGCATCAGAATGATCACAGTGTATGTTTATCGGTGCTGAAAGAGCTCTATTTACAACAGGCATAATAATTGGTAATCTTAATCCTGAAGCGATAAACAAAATCTCCCACATTAATGCAAGTCCCTGAGACGATGTTGCTGTAGCAACTCTTCCACCTGCAGCTGCAGCACCAACGCAGGCACTTAAAGCAGAATGTTCACTTTCAACAAGAATGAGCTCGGTTTTAACCTGTCCATTTGAAACAAAAGCTGCAAACCTCTGCATTAATTCAGTTTGAGGAGTGATTGGATAGGCTGCACATACATCAGGTTCTGCCTGGCGAAAAGCATTTGCCACAGCCTCATTTCCTGTAACTGCCACAATTTTTGTCATTATTTTACCTCCTCTTCCATTACAATTGCTTTGTTACCTTTTTTACCTGGACACTCTAAAGCACAGATTCCACATCCTTTGCAATAGTCAAAATCAAAATCCTGTCTTTTGCCATCTTGAACTTTCACAGCATTATCAGGACAGTAAAGCCAGCAATTCAAGCACTGAATGCAGTTTTCCTCTATCCATCTTGGTTTATATGCTCTCCATGAACCGGTTTTAAATTTTAAAGCTGAACCAGGCTCAAGAATAACCATTCCTGGTGGTATTTGTTTCCATCCTATCATCCTTCCTTCACCTCCTCGTAACCTCTCTTGACAGCAAGAAGGTTACCATCAATTATTTTCTGTGAAAACTTTTTGCCAAAACTTTTCTTTACATCCTCAAAAAGAGTCTCAAGCTGAACAAGTCCTGTAGCTCTGTTCAAAGCACCTACCATTGGTGAATTGGGCATAGGTCTTCCAAAACATTCAATTGCAATTTTTGTGGCATCAACAACATAAAGTTTTTGGGTTGGCTTTAGATTAAGCTTTTTTCTGAGTTCTCCAGGATCTTTTGATGAATTAATAATAAATATCGTATTATCTTTGGCACCTTCTGTAACATCAATACTTTCAATTAAAGTAGCATCAACCACTGCAACCACATCAGGATTTGACACAGGACAATGCATTCTTAATTCCTTTGAGCTTATTCTATTGTATGCTCTAAGTGGTGCTCCTGCTCTTTCTGGACCGTATTCAGGAAAAGCCTGAACATATCTTCCACCGCTAAGACATGCATCAGCAAATACCTTAGCAGCTGTGACAGTTCCCTGCCCTCCTCTTCCATGCCATCTAATCTCTACTTTTTCCATAAAACACCTCTCAAAAAAGAGTTTTGACTATTTTAGCAAAAAATTTGTGAAATTATAAAGATTTTCCAAGATAAAATTTATGACTGTGAACTATTATTCCCTTTTATCAAACACTTGTATGATAAATAAATAATTATCAGAATAACTACAAGAATAACTAAAAAACCAACAATATATTCCATATACAGCATTCCTGTTTGAACACTTTCCAGAAATTTGCCGCCAAGATATCCAGCAGTAATCATAATAGAGAGAACTACTGCAGAGCCAAATGAGTCAATAATTAAAAATTTTATTATTGAAACCCTTGTAATTCCTGAAAGTAAAAAAACCTGAGCACGAAATCCTACAAGAAGTCTTCCAAGCAACATTATCAATGTGCTGTGTTTTCTAAATTTTTTTTCAAGAATCATTAACTTGGCAGGAGATAAAATTCTCTCGAATCTAGGGTTAGTTACTATTTTTCTTCCGAATTTTCTTCCAGCCCAGTAAAGCATAAAATCAGAGATAATAAGCCCTGCATAAGAAATCAATACTGCAGGAACAGGTTGAATAATATCAAGAGAAATCATAACTCCACATGCAATAAGAATTAAATCTTCAGGAAAGAAGGGCACTCCGATTCCACCAAGAATCAGTAAAAAAAACAAACCAGGATAAGAAAACTGAGATATAATTGAATAAGAATCCATTATGTCAGAAAACGGAGAGGCAGGGATTCGAACCCTGGGTGGAGCTTTTGGCCCCACAACCGCTTAGCAGGCGGCTGCCTTCGACCGACTCGGCCACCTCTCCAAAGTTTAATTAATAATACCATTCTTTACCTGAGTCTTGCAAGATAATCACTCTTAAGCTGGTCTAACATTCTGTTTAATTTCTCACTATTTCTCTGTGCTTCCTGAAGAAGTTTATTCGCTCTTTCATGATCTCCTGAATTATGTGCTAAGATTATATCCCGTCCAAGGATATGACATGCTTTATGAATATCCTCAAGCTCTTTAAATCCCGGCAAATCTCTAAATCTCTGTCCCTCTTCTCCATAATACCACTTTCCTACACCACAGGAATGATAATCTGCAAGTCTTTCAGGATCAAGTTTATCTATGCCTTTTAAATGAGCAGTAACTCTGATCATCAGTCGTTCATGATCTCCTTTAAATATGTCGAAAAGCATCTCCTGTGTTCTTTTTGTTTTTACTGTTGAAGCAGTATGCCTTAGATCAGAAGATACATGAAGAATTGCATAAGAATCTTTAACTATTGCTTCAGCAAGTTTTTCTATCTGAGAAGCAATCTTTGCAGATTCTTCAATGTTTCTGGTAACTTCCTCGCTTGCAGCAGATTGTTCCTCAACAGCTGTTGCTATCTGAGTTATCTGGTCTTTAACCTTTTCAACATAGGAAAGTATTTCCTCCAGAGCATTACCTATACCTTTTACAGACTCTGTTACATCTTTAACTTCTGTTAATTCTTTATTCATAGACTTAGCAGTCTCTGCTGTTTCTTTTTGAATCATGTTTATCTTTCCAGAAATTTCATCAGTTGAACGAATTGTTCTCTCTGCAAGCTTGCGCACCTCATCAGCAACAACTGCAAAGCCTCTTCCCTGCTCTCCAGCCCTTGCCGCCTCTATTGCTGCATTTAAAGCAAGTAAATTCGTCTGATCAGCTATATCTTTAATAACAGTAACAATCTCTCCAATTTCAGAAGCAGATTTATTAAGTTGGTCTATCATCGTACCAAGTTCATTAGTTGTCTGATAAACATCGCTGACCTTTTTAACAGCATTCTGAGAAACCCTCTGTCCATTTTTTGCGATTTCCATGGCTTCGGTTGCAGTTTCAGATGCTTTTGAAGCATTACTGGCTATATCTGTTATGGTCTGTGTCATCTCCTCAGCTGCAGTGGCAATCTGATTTGCCTGTTGTGTTTGCTTTTTTGCTCCTTCTATTGTTTCATCTATAACCTTATTGCATCTGTCAACTGAATCAGCAAGTTTCTGAGAGTACTCTAAAGCTTTATCTGTAAGATTTATAAATGTCTGTAAAACCTTTTCAATACTCAAAGCAAGTCTACCAACAATATCAACTCTGTCCTTAAATCCAACACTAACAGTTAAATCTCCTTCAGCGATTTTTCGTAGTGTTCTTTCAAGAAGATTAATAGGTTTGTGGGTGACCATGTAAGTTACATAAACTATTACTGATGCTCCAATAATGCCTAAAAAACCTAGCACAGCAAAGACAAGCTGAAGAGTTCTCACCTCTTTTATTACAGTTTCTGGAACTTCTTTAGCACCAAAATGAACTGCTGTATCCTGAGCTATTTTTTGAACTCCGTATCCCGTAACAACTAAAGTTGCTATCACTCCAAATGCTATTGCCAAAGCCAGAGGAATTACCATTTTCCAGCGCAGCTTAATCTTTCTATCCAACTCGTATAAAAATTTTTTCATCCCACACCTCCCCTAAATTATACTTTAAATCTGAATGTTATTATGTCTCCATCTTTTACCTCATACTCCTTTCCTTCCAGTCTTAAAACTCCTTTTTGTTTTGCCACAGTAAAATCTCCGTCTACTGAAATGAAATCATTATAAGATATTACTTCAGCACGAATAAATCCTCGCTGAATATCGGAATGAATCTTGCCTGCTGCTTCTGCGGCTTTAGTTGACTTTCTGATGGTCCATGCCCTGACTTCCTTTGGTCCTGCAGTAAAAAAAGATATGTAGTTAAGTATTTCATAAGCTTTTCTTACTATTTTTTTGCTTACAGGTTCATCTATGCCCATAGCATTTAAAAAATTTGAAATTTCATCATCTGGCAGTTCTATAATTTCATTTTCTAAAGGACCGCATATTGTCAGGAAACCAGTATTTTTAAATTTTCCAGTATTAAATGAGTCCTCATCAGCATTTATAACCCCAAATGCTGGCTTCAAACTCAAAAAATTTAAATGTTTTATTTCGCGCATTTGTTCCTCTCTGAGTTCAACTGTTCTAAGAACACGGCCATTTTCAAGATGCTCTTTTAAAAATTCTAAAACTTCCATCTCTTTCTCATTTATCTTCTGTCCCTTCTTTTTTTGTTCGGCCATTCTCTCAATTCTTTTAATAACCAATTCCAAGTCAAGCATTATAAATTCATACTCAAGTTCATTAAAATCTCTTACAGGATCAACTGTATTAAACTGGTAAGGAACTGACAAGTCTTCAAATCCTCTTAAAATATATATCAAAGCATCCGCATCCATTATTTGCCCTATAACTTTTGCATTGTGAGATGGATTGTCTTTGATTAATCCTGCTGTATCGAAACACTCCACAGTAGCAAAAGTAGTTTTCTTGGGATTTATAAGTTCAGCTATCCTCCTTAATCGTAAATCATCAACCTGTAACACTCCTTTGTGTACAACATCAGCAGGTGCTGGATAGAGGGATGTCTCAATTTTCTGATGAGTCATAGCATTAAAAATAGTTGTTTTGCCTGAGTTAAAAAATCCAGTAAGTGCTATCTTCATACTCTGCCTTCCATAAAATTTTTAATAACAACCATAGCCTGATAAATCCTCTGAAGTTTCATATTTCTCTTCCTTATTAATAATGGGTCATTGAATGGAAAAGGCTCTCCCCTTATCTGCCTTTCCTTTTTTATCAATACATCGCGAAGTTCTTTAAGCTCTTTTCCTGGAAATTGTTTTAGAAATAAAGGATTTACTGTAACAAATCCTTCAGCAATGTCAGAAGCAATAGATATTAACGATTTACTCCTTCTCTCCATCTTTTCTTCCTTTTTTATTTATCAATATAGAAGCCCATATTCCGACTTCGTAGAGAATTATCATGGGAACAGCCATAAGAGTCTGGTTAAATGCATCTGGAGTTGGTGTAATCATTGCCGCTGTTACAAAAGCAAGAATTATTGCTAATTTTCTATATTTCTTTAATGTCTGAGGTGTTATGAAACCCATTCTTGTAGCGATAACAATAAGAACAGGAAGTTCAAAAACAAGCCCGAAGGCAAGAAGAAACTTTAAAAGGAAATCTATATAAAGGCCGACAGAAAGCATAGGCATTAAAAAATCGCCAACTTTATAATTGAGCAGAAAATCCATTGCATAAGGAAGAACTATAAAATAGCAAAAAGCAACACCGATCAAAAAAAGTCCTGTCGCAGTTAAAACAAATGGTAATACATATTTTTTTTCATGCTGATATAGACCTGGCGAAATAAACTTCCAGAGTTGATGGAAAATTACCGGAATTACAATAATAAAACCACTTACCAGAGCAATCTTCATGTTCATCCAGAATGCTTCTGCAGGGGCTAAAAAAACAAGCTTAGTATTGTGTAGCTTCTGATCAGTAATAAAGCTTATACCTTCTTTTAAAGAAAACCTGGGAGTATAATTAAGAGGGAAAAGCAAAAGCTTGAAAAGATCTTCAGAATAACTAAATGTAAATATAAAAGCTACTAATAGTGCTCCAAGACATATTACAATTCTCTTTCTGAGTTCTGAAAGATGATCTATTAAAGACATCTTCTGTTCTTCCATCCATCATTACTCCTTTTTCTCAATCTCTTTTCTTGCGATGTTTTCAATATGCTTGTCTATTCTTAAATCTGAAAAGGAGGGCATATCTTTGAAAAGCTCGTTTTTTAGTTCAAGTGGATTTTTTATGTCCTGCTTAATCTCATCAACTGTATTTTTTACTTCATTGATTTCCTGTTCCATTTCAGACTTTGCACCCTGAAAAGCCTTTTTCAGTTCGTTTATTGTTTTTCCAAGTGTATAACCAATTTCAGGGAGTCTTTTAGGTCCTACCACTAAAAGGGCCACGATAAAGATTACAATAAGTTCTTGAAAACCCAAATCAAACATGAATTATTATAACATTAATCACTATCTTCTACAATTCTCTTAAGCTTTTGTTTTTCACCCGGTAAAACAACACTAATACTGAACATAAGCCTCAAATCAGGACTTCTATCTTTTATATCAAAACCAGCTCCTACAGTAGTATAGGAACAATCTGTTATTTTCACCCTATAGCCAAGTCTCCATTCTAAAAGGTCTATTTTGTCTTTATCGATAGCTTTTCTGCCTATGATTTCAAAGAGAATACTTGAGTTATAACTTACACTCAGTTCTGAACCCAGATTAATATTCCATGTTTCTTTTAAATCTTCTCTATTTGGATGAAAATACATTACATTTCCATGTACTTTAACCGGTCCTATTTTTTTTGTAAGAATCAAACCACCACCAGCCCCTCCCTCAGTAGAAAATTCTTCTTTACCTATATCTCCTGCAATATAAAGCATATATGCAAAAGCTGGTATATATGTAGTTTCATCAATTATCCTGTGTTTAAAGCCCAGATTAATATCCTCTGCGCCAGCATCATCTCCTGAGTTTTTATATGAAAGATTGTATGGAAGATTAGTTATAACTTCAAGATTATTGGTTAATCCATAGGAAATATTTAAATTTGTTCTTTCTATATCAGGATTATTTGCAACTTCAAATCCAAGATCAATCGCTACCTGCTTTTTTTTGGGAGACTCTGCAGAAAAAGTAGAAAATACTGAAAATGGCGCTGTTGGTGAAAATCCTTTTCTATCAAAGGAGTAAGCATTAGAAGTTAAAAACACAATAAAAATAAAAACAGCCAGCAGTCTTTTCATTTAAGAAAAGGATATCAAAAAAAACAAAATCTGTCAAATATTAACATAATTCTGCTAAAATGTCTGCATGGATATTCATCAACTTAAAATTTTCATATCTGTATTTAAAAATAAAAGTTTTTCAAAAGCTGCTAAGGAACTCTTTTTAACACAACCCACAATAAGTGAACATATAAAAACAATTGAAGAAGAATTAAGCTCTAAATTATTTGACAGAATCGGGAAATCTATCATTCCGACAACAGAGGCAGAAATGCTTTATGAGCACGCACTTAGAATTATAGAGAAAGTTGAAAAATTAAAAGATGATTTACAGAAAATCAAATCAACTCCATCAGGTAATCTGCATATTGCAGCAAGTAGTATTCCCGGAACTTATATTCTTCCTAAGTTAATATCCTCCTTCAAAAACATCTATCCTGATATTTCAATTCAAATAAGCATATCAGATTCAAAAACTGTATCAGACAGTCTGCTTTCTGGACAGATTTTCCTGGGAATAGTCGGAACAAAACTTCATCAATCAAAAATTGAATATACACCTTTTATGAATGATGAATTAGTTATAGCCAGTCCTGATTTTATTAATGAATCATTTATTGAACCTGAAGAAATTATTAGATATTCTTTCATAATGAGGGAGGAAGGTTCGGGAACAAGAAAAGAAATGGAACGATGGTTTAATGAAATAGGAATAGATACTGAAAAATTAAAAGTGGTTTGTATTTTAAGCAGCACAGATGCTGTAAAACAGGCGATAAAAAATGGTGTGGGTTTTTCGATTCTTTCAATTCATGCCATTAAAGACGAAATAGAATGTCAGAAACTAAAAGCAATAAAAATAAAAAACTATCAGATGAATAGAACCTTTTATATAGCTAGTTCTACTAAAAGAACTTTACCTTATATATATAAACTTTTTTATGAATTTTTAAAGAAAAATTCCTTTACTTTATAATATTGTCAAGCTCCTGAGGTGAAAAGCCCATCAAGCGTTTCCCATTAAAAGAGATAAATGAAGGCGTTCCATTTATATTAATTTTTTTCATAAGTGCTATTGAATCTTCTATCTTTTTAACGCCTTCTGAGCATTGATTTCCTGTCCACTTGGAATTCAAATAATCATCATATTGCATTCTTGAACAGACTGCTTTTATGGCTTTATTTTTCGCCTGAGGATGAAGACTTTCAAGAGGCAAAAGGATCACCTTTATTTCAACCTTGTTTGCATCAGCCCATTGTTTAACCGCTTCTTTAGTTTTTTCACAGAATGGACAATCCGGATCAGTAATCATATAAATATATTTATTGCATCCTTCTGGTTTATAAGAAAAAGCAACAACGCTGTCTATTTCTGATAGAAAATTTTTGAAAAGCTTTTCCTGCATTCTTTCCAGAGTTGCCTTACTTAAAAATGTACCATCTTTATAAATATCTCCAAATATAAAAGTTTTTCCATCAGGATATGCATAAAAAATACTAAAACCTCCATTACGTTGAACTACAACCTGACATAGATTAGTTCCTTTAATTTCATTTTTTTCAATAATACTATCAAAATTAATCTTCAAAGTTTCTTTTAAATCTTTCTCTTTTACAGTTGAACATGGATTACCACTTAAGTTACAAGAAGACAACGCAATCATTAAAAATATTAAAAAAAATCCTACTTTTTTCATATTTAACCACCTTCTTTTGAGTTAGTAATTAATTAAAATAATTATAATTAAGTTTAAAAATTGTTATTCATAAAAATCAAGAAAATATAAAAAGGTTGTGATTACGTTAATGAAGCTGTTTTATAACTTTAATTTTTATAGGCTTTTGTTTTATTATTGAATTAAATTTTTACTACTTTAGATGCTTAGAGATGAAAATATATATAAATAATCTATTAAAAGAGAAAAAAGAATTTGGCGTTTCCCGAGTAAAGAATGAACTCTATAAAAGATTGCCAAAATATTTATCAGAGTTTGATATTAAATGGATAGAGTGTGATTTACCGACTTATGGAAGTCTTTTAAAAAATTGCATAAGAATTCTACTCACGGAAGCTTTATCTTTGAAAAAAGGAATATTTTTTAGTGCGTATTCTGAATTTCCATTTTTCAGCAAAATGAAAAAAGTTATTCTCATCCACGACATCAATCCTATTAAGTATCCTGATTTTAGATTTTATTCAAAATATTTCCAACTTATTTTAAAAAGAAGTTTTGAAAAGGATGTTCAGATAATTGCTGTTTCAGATTTCACTAAAAATGAAATTATTAACTGGGCTGACAGTCACGGAATGAAAATTTCTAATAAAATTGAAGTGGTTCATAATGGATACGATAAAACTGTTTTTAAAATGTCGGATGAAAAGAAAAATCTCACAAAAGCTATGTTTGGCATAGAAAATTATTTTCTATTTGTTGGAAATACTGAGAAATCTTCTAAAAATTTTAAAATATTAATAGAAATATGGGAAAACAGTAATTTTAAAAAAAATTTTCCACTTGTAGTAGTTGGAAAAATAAATCAGCATTATAATTTGCCTCAAAATCATTATATAAAGTTCATTGGTTACTGTAGTAATGAAGAATTATCAACTTTATATAATAATGCTATTGCTTTAATTCATCTTGGAATTAATGAGGGTTTTGGATTAACTCCATTAGAAGCAATGGCATGTGGTTGCCCTGTAGTAGTGGCTGACAGCGGCGCTTTGCCTGAAGTTGTGGGTGAAGCTGGTATTTTGGTAAATCCAGAAGATAAAAAATCAGTATATGATGCTATCTGCAGATTTGGTAAAGACACATTAAAAAGGAAAGAATATATTGATAAGGGTTTAAAAAGAGCTCAAATGTTTGACTGGGAAAAATCATCAGAAAAAATTGCAGAAATTATAAGGAGATTTTTTAATGAATAAATTTAATAATTATCATAAGAGTAGTGGTATTACTATTGATATACAGAAAGGTTCAAAGTTTAAGGGAAAACTATTGAATTATTTTAAGAAACATAAAACAAAATTTTTATTTCGTTTTTTTGGAATTCCTCAGATACCACAAGAAACCATAAAAATACTGGATATTGGTTGTGGAAGTGGTTATCAACTTTTAACTTTAAAAGAACTATATCCTCACTTAGAACTTTACGGCATTGATATTGTAAAAACTGAAAATTTACCTGAAATAATCAACTTTTCCACCGTTGATCTTGAAAAAGACAATCTTCCCTTTGAACAAGAAAGCTTTGATTTCATTATGTGTCGATGTGTTATAGAACATGTAAATAATCCATCAAAAATTTTTACAGAAGCATATCGAGTTTTAAAAAAAGGAGGCAAATTTTATGTATTAACAGAAAACTGGACATCAATATTTATACCTTCTACTTCTATAAAACTAACTCGTCAGACCACTAATTTTTATGATGATTATACACATATAAGACCGTACACAAAAAAATCTTTATATCGTTTCTTTGTATCAGTAGGTTTTAAAGATATTTCTATTAAAGTAGAAAGAAATTTATTTATTATATTAGCCTTGCCCTTGCTTCTTATTATGCAACTGACAAAAAAGTTTGATATAGGAAGATTACTTTATGAAATATTCGGTGGCGATTTATTCGGTGAAGCCCGCAAATGAAGATTCTTCATCTAATCTATGACCATATAAATAATCCATGGATTGGTGGAGGTGGAGCTGTAAGGGCTTATGAGATAAATAAACGATTAGCCATGAAAGGGCATGAGATTTTAACTATTGCAGGAAAATATCCTAATGCAGAGGATTATGAAGAAGGTAACCTCAGATTCAACTTTCTTGGTAGTGATAAAAACTATATTTTAAGCGTATTTTCCTATGCTTTTAACTCTGTGCAGTATCTAAAAAAGCATGCCAATGCTTTTGATGTAATCATTGAAGATTTTGCTCCCTGGAACCCTGTATTTTCATCCCTTTTTCATAAAAATGTAGTTTTACAACTACATCATAAAGAAAGCTCTAACATCTTAAGAAAATATTTTATTCTAGGGCTGCCTTTTTATCTAATTGAAATGTTTTATCCAAAATTATTTTCTAATATTATTACAGTTTCAAATAAAACCAGAGATAATTTTAGAGTTAACAGCGCAGTAATTCCTAATGGAATTTCGGAAGTTTTGCTATATGAAAAATCTTTAAATCATGATTATATTGCCTATATTGGAAGAATTGATATTTATAACAAGGGATTAGATGTACTCCTTACTGCTGTAAAAAATATTAAAATCAAAATATTAATTGCTGGTAAAGGAAAAGATGAAAATAAATTTACAAAAAAAATAAAGAATTTAAACATCACAAATATTCATTTTATTGGTTTTCTGGCTGAAAACAAAAAGCTTTCGTTTATTTCAAAAGCAAAATTTTTAATCATGCCTTCAAGATTTGAAGGACAGGGAATTGTTGCATTAGAGGCTGCATCTATGGGAAAGCCTGTTATAGTCAGTGACATACCTGAACTAAGATGGGTTGTTGAAGCTGGATTTGGTATAAGTTTTAAGAGCGAAGATGCTACTGATTTAGCAGAAAAAATCAATTTTCTTTTACAAAGGGATGATTTAATCACAGAGATGGGTAAACGCGGTATTGAGTATGCAAAGCAGTTTACATGGGATAGAATTGCAGAAAAATATGAACACTATCTTCTTTCCTTGCATAATAAATTTTCTCATGCAGAAAATCTTAGTCTTAAACAAAGATGAATGTTTAAAGATATCTCCTCTGTAAGCCTTGCATTTTTATATGTCAACATTCTCGGCTTTTTTTTTCACTCGATAGTGAGCAGAAGTCTTGGACCAGCAGGATATGGAGAGTTTATGGTTTTATATTCCTTTATGCTGGTAGTTGGAAATATAACAGCACTATTAAGCACAGTTGGAGTAAAAACTGTAGTTGAAAATCTTTCAAACAAATTTGAAGTTTTACGCTCTTTAAGACAGTACGGAATTTTTATAGGAGCCTTTTTTGCATTTATTGCCTGTGTAATGTCACCAGTTTTTAAAAATTTTTTAAATGTAACAGAGATTTATTACTTTTTTATAATCGCATTCATATGGCTTGGTATGTTTAGTCTTGCTGTTGAACGAAGTTTTCTACAGGCAACCGGAAGATTCCGTGTTTATGCATTTTCTACTGCTTTTGAATGCACAATAAAACTTCTAGCAGCAATTATAACAACATATATTGGATTAAAAATTGGCGGTGTTCTTTCTGCTTCTGCCGTTGCGATTTTTTTATCACTGTTATTTCTTGTTTCAATTAACAGAGAGATTTGGGGCAAAAAGATTAAATTAAGTATAAAAAAAATGATCAAGATTGCTGTTTATGTATCACCATCTGGCCTGTTTGTATATGCTGATGACATTTTTATCAGAAGAATATTTGATTCCCATACTGCAGGACTCTTTGCATCTGCATCTATAATTGGAAAAATACTTATTTGGTTCAGTCTGTCCATTCTTGCTATATACTTCCCTAAATTTGTTCATTCTAAAACCTCATCAGCACTGAAAAAATTCGCTTTACAGATGTTCGGTATTGTTTTAATAACTGAATTGGGTGCTCAAGTTGTTTTTTTCATCATCGGAAAACCTTTGTTTTTAATACTCTTTGGCAGTAAATTTGAACCCGCTCTACAATTTATACCATACTATTTTCTAGCTATTTTACCGCTAATTATAGATATGATTTTTATAAGCCTGGCAACAGCAGTTGAAAAAGGTCTTACTTTAATTTATATTCATTTAATTGTGTTTTACAGTCTGTTTATTTTCCTATCATTTAGTTCAATCTTTGACTATCTGGAATATATTTTTTCAATCAATCTATTTTTTTTCTTTTTATATCTATGGATGTTTAAAAAAGAAATTTTTATTACTAACAAAGATAGCCAGCATTAGTATTTAAGCGGTTTTTGGACATTAATAAACCTCAAAGCAGCAAGTGGATGTGCTGCGAGAATGAGCGAAAACTCATACCATCTGTCAAAGCATCTTTTCAGCACCAAAAATTTCAAAATCTGTTAAAATTAACAGATGGATATTCTTAAAAAAGTCAAGCAAACAATTGAAAAATATAATATGATTACAAAGCAAGACCATGTTCTAATAGGTTTATCCGGTGGACCTGATTCTGTGTTTCTTCTTCAGATTTTAAGCATGCTTAAACCTGAATACAGATTAAATATTTCAGCCGCATACATAGACCATGGATTAAGACCCGGAGATGTTCCAGGTGAAATAGAATTCTGTAAAAATTTATGTAACAGTTTTGATATCAATTTTTATACTCAATCGATAGATGTTAAGAGTTATGCTCAAAAACAGAGAATGAATATTCAGGAAGCAGCGAGAATCCTTAGATACGGAGCATTAGACCAGATAAGCATTAACATTAACGCACACAAGATTGCAGTTGCTCATAATGCTGATGACCAGGCTGAGACAGTTATAATGAGATTGCTCAGAGGTGCAGGACCTGCTGGACTAAGCGGCATTCCACCTGTAAGAAAAAAAATCATCAGACCTATTATAGACATTGAAAGAGAAGAAATCGAAAAATTTTTATCAGAAAAAAATATTCCTTTCATTATTGACCCTTCAAATGCAAGTCTGAAATATTTAAGAAATAGAATCAGACATAATTTAATGCCTGTAATTAAATCACTCTCTCCACAGGCTACAAAAATCATTTCAAAGACCGCTGATATCCTGAGAGAAGAAAATGATTATATCAATGTTAATGTTACAAAAGCTCTAATGAGACTTATGAGCAGAAGAACGGATAAATCAGTGGAACTATTCTGTAATCCAATGGAAGTTTTAAACCTTGTAATACTGAGAAGAGCTTTAAGATTTGCAATTGACAGTGTCGCAGGGTTAAAAGGATTAACATTTGACCATATCGAAGACATAGTAAACCTGATTAAAAAGGGAAGATCAGGTGATAGAATCTATCTTCCTAAAGGTATTCGAGCAATCAAGGGATATTCAACCTTAACTATAACAGCAGAACCTCCGGGAAAACTTTCAACATATAAAATAACAGAACCTCATGATATTTATCTTAAAGAATCTTCAATTGTTTTAAGTCTGAAAGAAATAAAAAGGGAGGATATTCAAAATCTTGGCGACGGTAAAAATACAATCTATATTGACAGGGATAAGATTGAGTTTCCATTAATAATACGAGCAAGAAAACCTGGAGATTATTTTTATCCCTTTGGTTTTGGCAGACGAAAAAAGCTTCAGGATTTTTTTGTTGATGAAAAAGTTCCAAGAGATGAACGGGATACGATACCGGTAATTGAAAGCAAAGGAGAAATTATATGCATTGCAGGATACAGACTTGACGACAGATTTAAAATTGATGATAATACGAAGATATGTTTACAGATAAAAATTATGCCAAAGTTATAATCACATTTTTCATTATAATCTCGGTAATTTTATTTCCAGCCGGTCATTTATATTGTGCAGAAACCCTATCAGATTCAATAAAAAATAAGCTTGATACAATTTATCAAAAATATTCAAATTCTATCATTCCTATAGATGGAGCTATGGCTACTGCAATAGATAAAAATTATGCAATAATACCATCAACAGTTTCTGAAAACACAAAAAAGATTTCAGTGGTAGCATTAGACTCAAAACTAGGTATTGCAGTAATAAAACTTAATAGAGATTTAACTCCGATAAATTTCGATCTTCCATCATTAAAGGACGATTTATTTTTTCTCCTAACAATCCTGGAAGAACCTGTTGTGATACTGGTTAAAGGAAAATTTGAAGATAGCAAAATTCAGATACAAGGCAAACAGATTCCGGGTTCACTCCTGCTTTCTGTCGATTTAATTCCTTTAGGCGTTGTAATTAAAAGCAGTAATGTTTCAGAAGTGTTATTAATTAAACCTTTTTACCAGGAAATCTATAAATTAATCAACAGGAAACCAGGATGGTTAGGACTTCAGGGGCAAACAGTCACTGCTGAATTAGGCAAAGCACTGTCTGTTTCCGAAGGAGTTGTAATTACAAACATATATGAAGGTGGCCCTTCAGACAAAGCAGGATTGAAAAGAGGAGATGTGATAGTTCAGGCAGACGGTTTTAAGATTAAAGAATTAAAAGATCTGCAAAATCTGATTTCAACAAAATTTGCAGGTGAGTCTGTTAATCTTACAATATCAAGGGAAGGCTCTCAAATGGAAGTCTCAGTAACTCTTGGGGAATCTCCAGACAATGTAGCTCAAACAAAAGCTTCGTATATAATACCACAGATAAAAGGCACTGACATTGTAGAAATTCCGGAAAATGTTAGAGCAAAGCTAAAAAAATCCATAAAAGGCGTATTCGTTAAAAAAATAGATGAAAACAGCCCGGCACTGGGTATATTGAAAGTTGACGATATCATTGTTGAAATCAATAAAAAATCCATAACCAACCTCAAAGACTTCAATGAAGCCATTTCAAAAGCTGGACAAAATGACCTTCTCATCCTTGTTTACAGGCAGGACAGTTTTCAATATGTAATAATACCCGGGCAAAAATCTCATTAGAAAGAATCATCCCTTTATCTGTAAGTCTCACTCTATTGCCTGAAATTGAAATCAACTTCTTATACTCAGGACTTCCAAGCATCTCAATAATGCAGGGATTTGTTAAGATAACCCCGTCTTTCATTCTCAATCCAAGAAAAACTCTTTCTTTCAACTCCTCAGATTTATCAACCGTGTAATCATTTATCCATACCAGTTTACCATTAATTAAATGTTCTGCATATGAAAATAAGTTTGATGGATTATGAAATCTCTTTCTATCAATAAATGAATGAGCCGAAGGACCAATACCAAGATATGGCACAGCTGACCAGTAGTTAATATTATGTCTGCACTGAAATCCAGGCTGAGCAAAGTTGGATATTTCATATTTTTTAAATCCTCTGCTTTCAAGAAATTCTGTCGCAAATTCATACATTGCAACAGTCTCGTCTTCAGGAGGTAAAAAAAAATTACCGGAATCAAGCTCTTTTGCTATTTTTGTATGCCTGTCAATCGATAATTCATAACATGAAATATGTTGTATATCCCTGGTTACCAGTTTATTAAGAGTTGTTTTCCAGCTCTTTAATATCTGACCGGGAATACCATAGATCAAATCAATAGAAATGTTGTCAAACCCCTCATTCACTGCAAGATCAACTGTCTTAAGTGCATCGTCTGAACTGTGAATTCTTCCCAGAAATGAAAGTTCTCTATCATTTAATGACTGAACTCCTATGCTTAATCTATTGATTCCATAACTTCTCATCAAATTCAACTTTTCCTTATCCACTGTTGCAGGATTTATCTCAATTGAAAACTCAATATCATTTTTTGTTTTAAAATTTTCTCTCAGACTAACAAAAAGCTTTTCAAGACTTTCAATACTCAAACATGACGGAGTTCCGCCTCCTATATATAATGTTTCAAGCAGATGTGAAAACTCCTTTGTAAGTTCCATCTCTTTAAGTATTGATTTAAGATAGAGACTTTCTATCCCTTGATTCCAGTTTATTGAATAGAAACTACAATAGTTACACTTTTTTAGACAAAAAGGAATATGAATATAAAGAGATGAAAAAAACATAGCCATACTTTATAATACCGTAAATGAAATTTATTGAAAAAATTTTGATGCCACATCTTGAATGGGTTCAGCTTGAAGTCTCAAGTCTTTGTAATGCTTCATGCTTTTACTGCCCTCATACAACACATAGAAAGCAATGGACTGGAAGGAATATAACCCTGAATGAGTTTCTAAAAATCATGCCTTATCTTAAAAAAATTAAACTTCTATATCTTCAGGGATGGGGAGAGCCTTTCTGTAATCCGGATTTTTTTAAATTTGTTGAGATTGCAAAAAAATATGGATGCAGAACAGGAACAACAACAAATGGAATGCTTATTGAACAAGCTCACATAGAAAAAATAATTGACTCAAGCATGGATATAATAGCATTCTCACTTACAGGAATAAAGAAAAATGATACTCTGCGGACAGGAACAAAAGCCGGGAAAATTTTTAAAGTTATTGAAAGATTAAATGAAGAAAAAATAAAAAAGGCAGTTTCAAAACCAGAAATTCACATTGCTTATATGCTGCTTAAATCAAATTTTGATGAACTTGAAGAAATTCCTGAAACTCTCAGTAAATCTGGAATTGATCATGTAGTTATTAGTATTCTCGATCTGGTTTCCAATTCATCTCTTAAAGATGAATGTCTTGTTCCTGAAACAGAGGACGAATTTAATATCTTAAAAAATAAAGCCTTATATGTTATAAACAAAGGAAGGAAACTCAATATAGCAGTATCTTTTAATCTTTCACATCCATTTAAAAAAGGAAAAACCTGTTCTGAAAAACCTCTGCAGTCAATTTTTATAAACTCATCTGGATATGTTTCTCCATGCGTATTTACAGGTATTCCATCAGAGGGATTTAAAAATTTGTATTTTGGTAACATAAATGAACAATCATTACCATCTATCTGGAGAAGTCGTGAATATAGAGGATTTCGCAAGAAACATCTTGAAGATGATAAGTCCTTACCATGCAATATCTGTCCTAAACGTAGAGTAGTTGAACTAGCTTAATTTTTTTAAATATTCAGGGAAGGTTAACCTTCCCTGAATATTACTGTGAGACTATTTCTTTAGTTCTTCTGTTGATTTCTGCGCAAGATATTTAATAAAGGAAGATGTTGTTGAATCGCTTCGTCCTACAAGTGTTCTGAGCACAGAACCCCAGAAAGCAACAGACTCAGATATACGTGGATTTTCAGCAAGCTTGTAAACCTTCGGTGAATCCTTAAGGGCAAATACTATACCTAATCCACCCAGGTCTGTCTCTCCGTAAAGTTTAAATCCCTTTGCTTTGGCCTCTTTTATAAGAGCCTCTCTGTCACCGAATTTTATTGCTCCAGTTGGACATGTTTTAGCGCAGGCAGGAGTGAGACTTGCTTTTACCCTGTCTAGGCATAGATGACATTTAGCTATCTTGCCCTTCCCTGCCTGATCGTATCTTGGAATATCAAAAGGACAGGCAGATCTACATGCATGACAGGCAATACACTTGTTTTTATCATAATAAACAATTCCGGTTTCCTTATCTTTCATCAAAGCTCCAACAGGGCATATCTGTACACAGGCAGGCTCTCCGCAGTGCATACATCTATGACTTACAAATAACCATTTTACTCCTTTTGCATCAGAGCTCTCTATAAACCTGATTCTATTAAATGTATTTGCATCAAGGTCTGGTGGATTTTCATGTGTTCCATTATTCTTTGTCTTTGTTACACCAAGTTGATTCCATTCCTTGCATGCAACCTGACAGGCTCTGCATCCTATACATATATCTGGAGTTATCAATAATCCCTTACGTGCCATATTTCACCTCCTATGCCTTCTCTATGTTGACCATGAATGCCTTTGTTTCGGGTATCATGGTATTTGGGTCACCTACTGATGGTGTAAGCAGATTTGCACTATCACCGCCGGAACCGTCTTTAGGCCATTGCCATCCATAGTGCCATGGCAAACCAACCTGATGTATTGTCATTCCCATAACTTTAAATGGTTTTAATCTATCTGTGACGATTGCAATTGCCCAGAGCTTTCCTCTGACAGATGAAACTATTACTTTATCTCCGCTGTTTATTCCCTTTTCTTTTGCAAGTTCTTTGCTCATCTCAACAAATATCTGAGGCTCAAGCTCAAGCAGCCAATCTGTATGTCTTGTCATAACACCTGTCTGCCAGTGTTCTGTTACTCTGTAGGTTGTGCAGACATACGGATATCTTGTATCACAATATATAAATGTGTCAGCGTCTGTCCCGAATAACTTTACAGTAGGATTTATCCTATGTTTTTTATAAAGTGGGTTTTCCTGAAATGGACACTCAAGTGGTTCATAGTGTGTTGGGAATGGTCCATCAGCCAATCCAGTTCCAAATATTGCACCCACGCCGAGAGGCTTCATTATAAATGGAAGTTTTCCACCTTCCATTGCAAGCGGTGGAGCAGGTCCATCTGGAATATCTCCCAACCATTTTTTATTTGCTGTATCCCACTTCAGCAATGGTCTCTTTGGATCCCATGGATTACCCTGTGGATCAACACTTGCACGATTATAAATTATGCGTCTGTTTAGAGGCCAGCACCATGCCCAATTTGAATAAAGTCCGAGTCCTGTTGGATCTTCCTTGCCTCTTCTTGCCATCATATTTCCTTTTTCAGTGTAGCTTGCACAGTACAACCAGTTACCCGAAGAGGTCTTCCCATCGTCTCTTAAAAATACAAAACTTGGAACAAGCTCCCCTTTCTTTCCTATAAGTTTTCCATCCTTGTCATATACATCCTCAAGATAGTATCCATTTATCTCTTTTGCAACAAGATGGATATTAATATGCTTTATTTTTCCCTGTCTGTCCTTCTCGCCATAATCCCATGTAAGATTTACTATTGGTTCAGGAAATGCTCCTTTTTCTTGTTCATAAAGTTTCTTTACTCTGAAGTAAAGCTCATTCATTATTTCAGCATCTGGTAGAGTTTTTCCTGGTGGATTCACTGCTTTATATCTCCACTGGGCAAGCCTTCCAGAGTTACTGATACTTCCCTCTTTTTCAACTGAGCTGGCACATGGAAGGAAGAAAACTTCTGTCTTTATTTTTTTGGGATCCATTCCAGGACCTCTCCAGAATGAAGCTGTTTCATTATCCCAGAGATTTACAGTAACAAGCCAGTCAAGCTTTGCAAGAGCTTTTCTTGTTTTTTTTGAGTTAGCACCAGAACATGCTGGATTCTGTCCCCATGAAAAGAATCCTTTAATTTTTCCTTTGTACATCTGATCAAAAATCATGAGCCATGAGTAGTCCTTACCATCATCCCTCTTTGGCAAGTAGCTATAGCAAAAGTCATTATCTTTTGTTGCCTTATCCCCATAGATGGCTTTCAAGTAGCTTACTATATATTTTGGTCTGTTAGACCACCAATTTACGCTCCTTGGTTCTTTTGTTTTTGGTGTGTATTTTTCAATATATTTTTTTAAATCAGTATCACTTGCAACTGGGGTTGGATTGTATCCTGTAAGAATATGGAAAAGTAATCCATAGTCAGTTGAACCCTGGACATTGGATTCGCCTCTGAGGGCATTCACTCCTCCTCCAGCCATTCCAATGTTACCAAGTAGCAGCTGAACAATTGTAAATGTTCTTATGTTCTGAACTCCGATTGTGTGCTGTGTCCATCCCATTGCATAGCATTCTGTCATTACTCTATCCGGCTTACCGGTGGATGCTAAAATTTTATACGCCTCTTCAATTTTATCCTTTGGTGCTCCTGTAATATCTGAAACTGTATCTATGGTGTATCTTGAATAATGCTTTTTAAGAAGCTGAAACACACAGTTTGGATTCTGAAGTGTTGGATCTTTCTTTGGAACGCCATTTTCATCAAGCTGGAATTTCCATGTTGATTTGTCATAGCTTCTTTTTTGCTCATCATATCCTGAGAATACTCCATCAAGGTCTTCAGGAGTTTTAAAGTTGGGGTCAACAAGGAAAGATGCATCTGTGTAGTTTACAACATAATCTTTAAAATACAGATTGTTATCTATGATGTACTTGATCAATCCTCCAAGAAATACAACATCTGATCCTGAACGAATTGGAACATAAAGGTCTGCTTTTGATGCTGTTCTTGTGAACTTGGGATCAATAACTACAAGTTTTGCACCTCTCTGTTCCTTTGCTCTCATTATCCATTTCATTGATATTGGATGATTTTCTGCAGGATTACCACCCATGACTAAAACCACATCTGCATTTTTGAGGTCAATCCAGTGATTTGTCATTGCTCCTCTGCCAAACGACTCTCCCAGAGCCGCTACAGTGGCAGAATGTCATATACGAGCCTGATGTTCAATATAAACAAGCCCCCAGGAACGCATGAGCTTCTGCATTAGATAGCACTCTTCATTATCCATTGCAGCTGATCCAACATGAGCAATTGAATCAACTCTGTTTACAATCTGTCCTTTTTCATTTTTTGTGATGAAATATTTATCCCTTGTTTTTTTAACAAGCCTGGCGATTTTATTCAGAGCTTCTTCCCAGCTAATTTTTTTCCATTCTGTTGCACCAGGTGCACGATACATGGGTTCAGTTACTCTGTAAGGATTGTTCGCCATCTGATAAATTGATGCCCCTTTCGGGCACAGTGCTCCCTCGTTAATTGGACTGTCCGGATCACCTTCTGTGTTAATTACCTTACCCTCTTTAGCAAAGACAATGATACTACAGCCAACAGAACAGTAAGGACATATCGTCGTTGTCTCCCTGGCACCCTTTGTTCTCAGCTCCGCTGCATAGGCTTTTGCCGGTTCAAGATTAAGCCCGATTGAGCTGAGAAGAAGAGCACCTGTAGAGATTTTCAAGAAACTTCGTCTGGTAAGCTCCATAAAAACTCCTCCTTTTTATTTGATTAAAATAAAAAAGGGAAGTTTCGAGAGTTTATACTCGAAACGTCCCTTGACCATCCGATTAAACTTCTCAGGGGGATGTATGAAAGATTTAATCGGTTCATAACTAATCATAACTAATTATATAAAGCAAGAAATTTGCCTGATTATTTTCCCTGAAAAATCAAATGATTATAAAATTAAACGGATGCAACCTTTTTTGCTATATTGGTAAAATGTCAAAAATTGTTTCAGGGAGCATTGGTTTTACGAATTCTTCTGTTAAGAGCCTGTCTTGTGATTCCAAGCATTGAAGATGCAAGCCCCTGATTTCCCTGTGCACGCCTCAAAGCTTCATCTATAAGAATCTGTTCCATTTCCTTAAGCGTGGGTAGTTTATCAGGAAATCTCATCTGAATATAGAATCTTACAATCTCGCTTTTCAGCTCTTTATCAATTGAGTTACTTACATCAATCATATCTTTAAAACTCTCCAGAGAGAGGATACTGGATTTACACCTTGTAACAGCATCATAAATCATCATTTTAAGCTCTCTTATATTACCCGGAAATAAGTGATTCATTAAAAGGACAATCAGTTCTTCAGGATATTTCAAAAGCTTCTTTCCAAGAGAGATTGACGCTTCTTTAACAAAATGATCAACCAAAACAGGGATATCATCCTTTCTTTCTCTCAATGGAGGAAGATGAACATGATGTGCTTTAAGCCTGTAAAATAAATCTTTTCTGAATTTTCCGGATGATACCATCTCATTAATATCCTGATTTGTTGCAACTATTATTCTTGCATCACTGTTTTTTGCCATGTCAGAGCCAAGAGGATAATAAACATTCTCCTGAATAACTCTCAACAGCTTAATCTGAGATGCTTCAGACATATCACCAATCTCATCAAGAAAAAGAGTTCCACCCCTTGCTCTGGCTATTAATCCTTCTCTATTTGACATAGCACCTGTAAATGCTCCTTTTCTGTGCCCAAAAAGAGTATCTGAAAACATTGTATCATCAAGTCCTGCAATATTTACCGCCACAAACTCTCCCTTTTTACCACTTACTCTGTGAACTGCTCTTGCAATGAGTTCTTTACCTGTTCCAGTCTCTCCGGTAATTAAAACCGGCTGATCTGTTCTGGCAATAACTTCTACATATTTAAAAATTCCTTTCATTTTTTGATTGACAGTCACTATTTCTGAAAAAGCATCTTTGTGTTCAATGTCATCCAGAAGGAGGCTTTCTTTTAAGCCTGTTATTTCGTCTTTAAGTCTGTTTATTTCCAGTGCCTTATGAATTGATGTAATGAGCCTGTTTTTTTCAACCGGTTTAACAAGATAATCAAATGCTCCAGCTTTTATACACTCTACAGCCGAGTTTATCTCGTTTATAGCTGTAATAACAATCACAGGAATTTCAGGATACTCAACAACTATATATTTCAAAAGCTCAAAACCAGAGATATATGGCATTGATAGATCTAGCAAGATAACGGAAAAGGAACGCTCTTTAAGAATTACAGGTACCTCACGAGCATCCTGAATACATGTAATATCTTTTATTCCATTTGATTTAAGGATAACAGAATAAGTATAGAGAGCATCAGGCTCATCATCAACAATTGCAACACTACCGCAAAATTGCTTTTCTTTAATTGCCTTCATACAGGTAAATAAACTTTAACCTGAGTACCTGCTGCTTTTTCTGATTCAATTATAATATCTCCATTATGCTCTTCCACTATTGCTCTGGAAAGATACAGTCCAAGCCCTGTTCCGCCTGATGCATGTTTTGTAGAAAAAAAAGGTTTATATATATGATGCATGTCGTCTTCTGAAATTCCTCTGCCTTCATCTTTTATTTCCAGATATATTCTCTTTTTATCCGACTGAAACGAAGTTAAAATTGACACAGCTTTTTTTCTATCTGGAAGGGATTGTAAGGCATTCATTAATAAATTAATAACCACCTGCTCAAGTTTTTGAACATTACCATTTATCTTTGGCAAATTATCCTGAAGTTGCATTGAAAAATTTTCAGTATGAAGAAAAATAGTATGACTCAGTATCAACACAACTCTTCTTACAACTTCATTTATATCAACCATAGTATTTTCAGAGGTTACTCCATTCTGAACATGTTTTTTAAACTCTTCAAATGTTTCTCTGATTCTGTTAGCTCCATCACTAACAGCCAGAATCAGCCGGGGCATTATTTTATCAAATTCTTGAGAAGATATACCTCCAATCATAAATTCACCATATTCTTCCTCGTATTCTTTAATTATTGAAAAAATATCCTGCCAGGCATTGTAGGTAAGCTGAAGATTGTTCAGCATAACATTACAGATATTATTTATCTCATGAGCCACACTTGAAGTTATTAAATTAAACGCCCTCACTTTATTTTTAAAAATAAGCTGTGCTTTATTTTCCTTTATGTCCCCTTTTTTTGTCAGTTCTTCTGTTATGTCTCTGAATCTGCAAAATGTAACCCTGTCGTCTTCATATAAAATGGGAAAAATATCAAAAGAAAGCAACCCTCTTGCACCATCAGGTTTTATAAAATTAATTGTTCCAGAATACTCAAGTCCCTGACAATCTTTTATCAGGTTGATAAAATTCATGTATTCATTTTTTTCAAAAACTCTCGATAAATCCAGCTGTTCTCCAAAAAGGTTATACGCATTCTGATTGGCATATAAAATATCAAAGGTTTCAGATTCAAAAATAACTAAAGGTTCAAGAAAATGTTCAACGAATTTTAAAAAAATCCCGGTTGAAAGGCTTTTTTGAAATATTCTCATACAAGCAGTACTTTACCATCTCCTTTGACTATTCCACCGATTAACCATGCACAATAGCCATTCTGGTTTAAAATATTCAGAGCTTTATCCGCATCATCACTGGGAATAACAAATACAAAACCTACACCCATATTAAAAACTTTAAACATTTCTTCTTCATCAATTTTACCGATGTTTTTAATAAGCGTAAAAACTGATGGAGCACTCCAGCTACTTTTTTTTATTCTAGCTGAAACGTTTTTTGGAAGTATTCTTGATAAATTACCAGGAATTCCTCCTCCTGTAATATGAGCCATTCCCTTTGCTTTAACTTTATCTTTAAGGCTCAAATAGGCTTTAACATAAATTTTTGTTGGTTTTAAAAGTTCCACTGCAAGACTGCATTCTAATTCTGAAATATATTGATCAAGCCTGAACTTGCCAGTATCCAGAAGAACTTTTCTTGCCAGCGAAAAACCATTGCTGTGCAATCCAGAAGATGCCACACCAATTAAAACATCTCCTTCTTGAATTTGACGGCCGTCTATAATCTCACTTTCCTCAACCACTCCGACCGCAAAACCAGCAAGATCATATTCATTTTCTTTATAAAAACCCGGCAACTCTGCTGTCTCTCCACCTATCAGAGCACAACCTGACTCTTTACAACCCAGCACAATTCCTTTTATAACATCAGAAGCCTTTTCTGCCTTCAATTTCCCTGTAGCAAAATAATCAAGAAAAAATAAAGGTTCTGCACCAACTGTTAAAATATCATTCACACACATTGCAACAAGATCAATTCCAATGGTATCATGTCTGTCAGCTTCAAAGGCAATTTTTAACTTTGTTCCCACTCCATCTGTTCCACTTACAAGCACTGGTTCTTTATATTTTTTAGTGTCAAGCTTAAAAAGTCCTGCAAACAGCCCGAATTTTCCGGTAACTTCTTTTCTAAACGTAGTCTTAACCATAGGAGAAATCATACTCACAAATCTATCTGCTTCTTCAATATCAACTCCTGCCTGTTTATAGGTAATGCTCATATAACCTTCCTTATTTTCATACTTATATCCACTGCTTTTGCTGAATGTGTTAAACAACCCACAGATATGAAATCAACACCGGTTAAAGCTACATCCCTCACATTTTCAAGACTAACACCACCAGATGCTTCAAGTAACACCCTGCCTTTTGCAATCCTAACAGCTTTTTTCATTGACTCAATGTCCATATTATCAAGCATCACAATATCCGCATTTGCCGCAATTGCTTCTTCAAGCTCTTCAAAATTCTTTACCTCAACCTCAATCTTCTGATAAACAGATGAGTTTTTAGCTTTCAATACAGTTTCCTTTACAGATCCTGCTATTTTTATATGATTATCTTTTATCAATATCGCATCATATAAAGCAAATCTGTGATTATAACCACCACCAGTTTTTACAGCATATTTTTCCATGAACCTTAATCCTGGAGTCGTTTTTCTTGTATCAAGAATTTTTACAGGAATTCCTTCTATTTTTTCAATAAACTGTTTTGTTAGCGTGGCAATTCCTGAAAGCCTCTGAAGTATATTTAATGCAATTCTTTCACCGGCAAGCAAAAACATTGCATTGCCTGTCAGAGAAGCAACCACCTTTCCATTTTCAATAAAATCACCATCTTTACAGTATTCTTCAATATAAATATCTGATGAACTGAAATAATCAGCAAGTATGGAAAAAAATCTTTTCACAAATGGCATCCCTGCAAGAATCATATCTTCCTTGCATATGATTTCTGCATGCACATTTAGGTTTTCAGAAACAAGAATTTGAGAGGTTATATCTCCACTACCTATATCCTCTATAATGGCGAGATTTAAAACTTCATCAACAAGTTGATTGAATATCATTTCTTGAGGAAAAGTCTTAAAAGTCCATAAACTCCGCCAGCAACTAAACTGACAGCTAGTGCGCTTTTCCAGTCAAATAAAGTTGTAACATTGCCTTCTATATTTTTACCTATAACAATTACACTTGCCGAATTTTTAACTTCAACATTGCTGCCAATTACTATACCTGCTGCTGACTTCTTCACCTCTGCTTTTGTCTTGCCTATTGACATAGGACAGATTGAAGCACTGATTTCAGCATGTTCTGCAAGTGAAACGCCGGTTATGCACTGATTGAGGGATAGTTTATTTGCTCTGGCAATTCCTATTGCTCCCTGTGTAACTTCAGCTTTTTCAGAATCAATGCTCAATGCACATATCTGCTGCATTTCCGCATTACCCGCTTCAACTGCTTTAATTGTGCTCTGCTTTATGTTTAAAAACTCAGCTTCCAGTATATCTAAACTCTGACCTTCAATATCAATTTTTTGTTCCATTGTTGTACCTCCTAATTTATTAATTCTTCAAGAACTGACACGTTTTCTTTTATTTTATCACTTTTAATTAAAAGTTCCTCATACTTTTCTTTATCCTTGTTCACAACATCCTGCGGAGCATTTTTTATAAAGTCCTCATTCATCAGCTTTTTATTGAGAAAAGAGATTTCCTGATCCATTTTCTGAAGTTCCTTCAAAAGTCGTTTTTTCTCCTGTTCAATATCAATCAATCCCTTAACAGGTATATAAATCTCAAAATCTTTTTTAACTGATATTGCAGAACCCTTTTGCCTGACTATATCCTTTCCTATCGTCAAATTCTTTGCCCTGGCAAGTTTCAAAATAAATTGATCTCCCTCACGAAGAATTTTCTCCGCTTCTGAGCTGAGAGATTTAATATATACATCAAGAGTTATTGATGGAGCAATGTTCAGCTCTCCACGAATATTTCTGATACCTGTCACCGCATCCATAATATATCTCATCTTTTTCAGAGATTCTTCGTCTTTTTTTATAGAACCCAGTCCAGGATATGAAGAAATCATTATGGATTCAGTTTTCCCGAGGATATTAAACCATATTTCCTCTGTCACAAATGGCATAAATGGATGAAGAAGCTTTAAAACAGTTTCAAAAACATAAAAAAGACAGTTAATCGTATCTTTTGCTTCATCACTCTCAGAATACAGAACAACTTTCGACAACTCAATATACCAGTCACAGAATTCATGCCAGAGAAATTGATATACTGTATTGGCTGCATCATTGAATCTGTAGGCTTCAAGTGCTTTATTGGTTTCATCTATGGTCTCAGAAAGACGTGATAAAATCCATTTATCCTTGAATGATTTCATATCATCCACAGTAATGCTTCCCTCAGTTCTTAAATGCTGGAAACCCATTATAAACTTCATTGCATTCCATATTTTATTTATGAAATGTCTGTATCCTTCGACTCTTTCTTCTGAAAATTTAATATCTCTTCCCTGAGCTGCAAAAGCTGCCAGTGTGAATCTGAAAGCATCAGCTCCGTATTTTTCAATCATAACAATGGGGTCTATCACATTTCCTTTAGACTTGCTCATCTTCTGTCCCTTTGAATCCCTTATAAGTGCATGAATGTAAACATCTCTGAATGGAACTTCTTTCATAAACTTCAATCCCATCATTATCATCCTTGCAACCCAGAAAAATATTATGTCAAACCCTGTAACAAGCACATTTGTAGGATAGAATCTCTTCAAATCTTCTGTTTCATCAGGCCATCCAAGAGTGGAAAATGGCCATAATGCTGAAGAAAACCATGTATCAAGAACATCAGGGTCCTGAATTAATTCCTCACTGCCGCATTCACGACAGTGTTTAACCTCATCTCTTCCTGCCAATGGCTTGATCTCTTTTGGAATCCTGAGCATTTTTGCTCTCTGTTCAATTTCATGTTTTGTAATTCCGAGCTTTCGCAATTCATTATAAGTGCCGCTCCAGATTTCTTTTCCATTAACTATAAATGGTTTATAAAATCTGATCTCAATTAAATCTCCATGCTCTCTGCCATCAGTAGTTTTACATTTTGCGCAGTACCACACGGGAATTCTGTGTCCCCACCACAGTTGTCTTGAAATACACCAGTCCTTTATATCCCGCATCCATGCGTAGTAGTTGTTAACCCATCCATCAGGAATAAATCTTATTCTGCCTTCTTCAACCACCATCAGAGCCTGTTCAGCAAGTGGTTTTATTTTTACATACCACTGAACTGTCTGGAAAGGTTCAATGACTGTTTTACATCTATAACAATGTCCTACTGAATGTTTATGTTTTTCAACCTTATCAAGAAGCCCAGCTTCAGTAAGATCATCGATAATTTTTTTTCTTGCCTCATATCTATCAAGAGCTTTATATTGTCCTGCTTCATCTGTCATTTTACCTTCTTCATCTATAACACAGACATATGGAAGATTATGCCTCTGAGCCATCTCTGCATCATTGAAATCATGGGCAGGAGTTACTTTAACAGCTCCTGTTCCAAATTCCATGTCAACAGCACTATCAGCAATAATCGGTATTTCTCTGTTAATAAGTGGAAGAACAATCATATTGCCAACCAAATTTTTATATCTTTTATCTTCTGGATTAACCGCAACTGCTGTATCACCGAGCATTGTTTCAGGACGAGTCGTTGCAACTGTGATAAATTGAGATGGGTCATCTTTGAATGGATATTTTATATAGTAAAGTTTTCCTTCTAATTCCTCATGTTCAACTTCAAGATCAGAAAGAGCAGTATGACATCGTGGACACCAGTTTATAAGCCTCAGATCCCTGTAAATCAATCCTTCATCAAAGAGCCTGAGGAAAACCTCTCTAACCGCCTTTGAAAGTCCCTCATCCATTGTAAATCTCAGTCTTGACCAGTCGCATGATGCTCCGATTCTTTTGAGCTGGTCAATTATTCTACCTCCGCAGTTTTCCTTCCACTGCCAGACTCTCTCAAGAAAAACATCTCTTCCGATGGTGTATCTATCAACTCCCTCAGAAAGCAGTTGTCTTTCAACAACGTTCTGAGTTGCAATTCCAGCATGGTCTGTTCCTGGAACCCACAGAGCATCGTATCCGAGCATTCTCTTCCAGCGAATTAGAATATCCTGTAACGTGGCATTCAAAGCATGTCCCATGTGAAGAGTACCGGTAACATTTGGAGGAGGAATTACTATGCAGTAAGGTTGTTTTTTTGAATCTAAAGCTGGTTTAAAAAAACCCTTTTCTTCCCATAAACTGTAAAGCTTTTCTTCAATTGCTGCGGGTTGATAGGTTTCATTGATTGACAACTCTTTCTTTAACACGATTTTGCTCCATACCCTCCAGAAGTTGTTTAAAAATACTGTATATCTCAGTCTGTACTTCCTGTTTTATATATGGCCTGAATTTGTTAATTAATTCATTTTCTGATTCCTCTACAAAGCTCACATCAGCTTTAGTTAGTTTCTCTTTAAACAGAAAATATTCCACTTTCTCCTTGAACTCTTCCCGACTGAATGGTTTAACAATAAAATCAACTCCTGAATTTTTAAACTGTTCAGTATTCATAGAAGAATAAAAATTCACAATCATAAGAACAGGCAACACCAGAGAATATCTTTGTCTTAATGTTTGACAGAAGTTCAATAACTCATTCTCATCCATTTCATCAGTCAAAATAACAAGTTCAGGATTAATATCTTCAATACTATTTAAAGCTTCAGCAATATCTGAAAATGATTTAATCAACAATTGATCTTCAAATAAATTTCCCAGAAGATCTGATACAACATTTGATTTTTCAACCAGAAGAATCCGGTACATTTTACTTCTCTCTTGTGACTTCTTCTATCTGTTTACTCTTCATCCTCTTTACAAGCTCCTGATATGAATAGTTACGGATGATTTTATTGAACTGGCTGCGATAATTGCTTACAAGGCTTATGCCTTCAATAACAATATCATAAACTTTCCACTCTTTACCATTAAAATAAAGTCTGTAATCAATTGGAATCTCTTTCTGATCAGTTGTAATCACTTTTGTCTTTACCTCAGCATATTTACCATCAATCTTCTCATCAGTATAAATTACTTTTTCATTGGTGTAAGATTCAATTTTATTGGCATAAGACCTTTCAAGCAAATCCTTATATAGTGCAATAAACTCCTTTTTCTCAGCAGGAGTTCTTTCCTTCCAGTAGACACCTAAAGAGCGTTTTGACATCTCTTCAAAATCAATGATTTTTCCTATTTCAGCTCTCAAAGCAGCTCTTCTTTGCGGAGTTTTGCTCTCTCCTTTATATTTTGGATCTTTAACAATGCTTATTACTTTATCAACAGCTACCTTAACTTCCTCTTTAGGAGAAAGCACAGCAAAGGCAGTTGATAAAGAAAATACAGAAATCAGAAATAAAATTAGTACAGCTCTTTTCATGCTATTTAACCTCCCTTTCATTTTTATCTAATCCCGAAGCCTGCATTAAGTTTGCCACAGCAATTTTTTGGTTATAAAGAGCCTTTAAATGGTTTACTCTGGTCATTGTATAGGCAAGCACAGCATCTGTGAGATCTTTTGTTTCTCCAACGCCCATATCAATATTTGCATCAGCGATTACAAGCCATTTTTTTGCGTTACTGTAAGCTTCTTCCATATTTTTTGCACTCTTTGATGCTTCCTGAAGCTCATAATAAGCTTTCCTAATCTGAACCGGAATACCGCTTTCTGCAAGCTTTTTCTTTTCAATAACTTTCTGATGCTCAATCTCAGCTTCTCTTATTTTACCCTTTGTTATTCCGAAATCAAGACTAAGTTTCAGACCAACAACAGCAGCCAGCATTGGCTCATTAAGGGGATCATAAATATAAGGATTATCAATGTCGTCCCTGTTTGTTGCTTTTGCTACACTACCTCTTACAAGAAAAAATACCTGTGGATAAAGATTGCTCTTTTCAACATCAATCAGGGCCTCTCTTGCTTTAAGTCCTTCTTTAATCTGAGTCATCTCAGGTCTAAACATAAAAGCCTTTGAAATTAAGTCATCAGGCTGCATATAAATATCTTCATATTTTAAAGTTTCAGTCATTACATCAAGCTTGGCATTTGGTGAAAGTCCTGTCATAAATTTTAAAGCTTCAATAATTATTGCTTCATTTTTATCAATCTCATTTAAGTTTCTCAGCACTTCACCATAGTAAGTTTTAAGTTTATAAAGTGTGAGTTCATCAGCAGATGGAATCTCCTTTTTCAGATCTTCCTCTGTTCTTTTTATTGCTTTTTCAAGTTCATCCTTGATTTCATTTGCAAGTGTCCTCAGATCCCTTAGCATGGCAAGACTCCAGTAAATCTCCTTTGTCTTAAAAATAATTTCCGAGCGTTTCTTTTCAAGCTCTGCCTCAGAGACTTTTATCCCTCCTTCTGCAGCTGTTTTATAACCTGCAATCTTTCCGAATGTGTAAATCGGTTGCAATGCCTGCATTATAATAGTCCCAAAAACACCGTTTATTGTTGTTGATACATCAGTCTTTACCCTGGGAGATATATCCTCTTTCTCAGCTTCCGGAGAAGGACCTCCAAGAGCCATAAGCTCAATCTGAGGTAATGCTGCTGCTTTAGCCTGATCCAGTTTTGCTTTATAGATCTCAATATCCTGTTTATACTCTCCAAGCTCTGGATGAAACTTAACCGCTCTTGCAATGCACCCTTTCAGATTAAGAACAATCTTGTCCTCTTTGTCTTCTGCAAAACAAACAGCTGAAAATAAAACTACACCTAAAATAATTAAAAACCTAAATTTTCCCGAACACATATTTGGATAACACCTCCTCTATGTCTATTGATGATTCAGTTTCTCTAATTTTACCATTTTGAGCAATATATTGCTCAGAACCTCCCGGTGTGATCTGAATATATTTTTCACCGATCAACCCCTTTGTTCTTATTGATGCAATGGAATCATCAGGAAGTTTTATTGAATTTAAGATTTTTATCTCCACCTCAGCATGATATTTATCATTAATTCTAACACTTTCAACAGAACCAACAGGAACACCGGCAATCTCAACAACAGAGCCCTTTCTGATTCCTCCTATCTTGTCAAACTCTGCGTAAACAGTATAGTAACCAGATGAAAACATATCAATCTTGCCAAGTTTGAAAGAAAGATACCCCAGTGCAAGAACCCCGATCAGGACAAATATTCCCACTGCTATTTCAAGATTCTCCCTTTTCATTTGCACCTCCATTTTCTATACTCATTAAAGCCTGTTCAATAACTCACTAAGCCCTGAAAATCAAAAAACTACAGGCATCCTTATTTTTCACCTACCCCACCTTGTCATTCTTAGCGTTTATACTGTCATTCTGAGCCGAAGGCGAAGAATCTTTTCCCTTTCAATGCATTCTAAGATTCTTCAGTACTCCGTCCCTCAAATGACAACTTTAAACCTTATTTATTATTTAACAACCTTCAATACCCATTATAAAATTTTTTACAACAATATTATCACTTTTCTGAATTTCATCAGGAGTTCCTACTTCAACAATTCTTCCATCATGGAGCATCGCAACTCTATCTGAAATCTCAAATATCTCAGGAATTTCATGACTGATTATCAAACCTGTGAACTCATACTGCTTTTGAGTATCCCTTATAAGTTTATGAATTGAACGAACCAGTATCGGATCAAGTCCTGTTGTGGGTTCATCAAACAAAATTATCTTTGGATGCCCTATTAATGCTCTAGCAAGCGCCACTCTCTTTCGCATTCCTCCGCTGAGTTCAGCTGGATATTTATACTCCATTCCCTGAAGTCCAACATCACTTAAAGCTTCCTTCACTTTTTCATGAATTTCCTTTTTATCCAGCTTTGTCTTTTCTGTAAGAGGAAATGCAACATTGTCATAAACAGTCATCGAATCAAAAAGTGCTCCACCCTGAAAAACAACTCCGATATCTGATCTTATTTCATCAAGCTTTTTTCCTGCGAGCTTCGTTATATCCTCTCCTTTTATAATTATACTTCCGCTGTCAGGCTTTAGCAATCTGATAATATGTTTAAGAAGAACTGATTTACCTCCACCGCTTCTTCCAATTACAGCAGTTACCTCACCCTCATTTATAACAAGATTCACTCCCTTTAAAACCTGCTGATGACCAAATGATTTGTAAAGATTTTTTATTTCAATCATAACAGAAATGCTCCAAGCATGTAATCCCAGAGCAGTATTATGACACTGGAAAGAACAACAGCATTTGTTGTTGCCCTGCTCACTCCTCTTGCTCCATAGCCAGCGTAATATCCCATGAATGTGCAAATCCATGTAACAAGAAGTCCAAAGCTTAAAGATTTATAAAGCCCTATCCTTATATCTTTAAAGTCAACATAGAGCTCCATCTGTGAGAAATATGTTCCTTCACTTAACCCAAGAGCATGAATTGATACAATATAGCCTCCATAAATCCCAACAATATCAAAAATTGCTGTAAGAAGCGGAAAAGTAACAATGCCTGCAATGATATTTGGAACAACAACATATTTCATCGGATTTACAGCCATCACAGTCAGAGCATCAATCTGCTCGGTAATTCTCATAATTCCAATCTCTGCTGTAATTGCAGAACCAGCCCTTCCTGTAATCATTAAAGCACACAGCACAGGACCAAGCTCTCTTATAAGGCTCAGAGCAACAGCTGGTCCTAGCAATGCTTCAGCACCAAATTTATTCAGAGCATAAAATCCCTGAAGAGCAAGAACCATTCCGCTGAATGCACCTGTAAAGATTACAACTATCATTGATTTATTGCCAAAAAATCTTACCTGTCTGAGGAAATTTTTGAACTTAAACGGTGGAATAAAAACATAATAAATAGCATCAACAAGGAAAATAAACATTTTCCCCAGAAATAAAAAAAGCTCTACGCCATACCCACCCAGTAATCTTATAAATTTAATCATTGACATCTAAGATATCCATTTAATCTTTATTTTGTCAATAGTCAGACGCTATAGAGTAGTGTCAAGAATTCAGTCTTATGCAGCCATAAACATTATTTTTGACCTACCCCATTCCGTCATTCTGAGCTTCCACCTTTGTCCTTCCAAGCCTTCCATTCTGTCATTCTGGGCGTCCACTTTGTCATTCTGAGCATTTATATTGTCATTCTGAGCGTCAGCGAAGAATCCCCACCTTTGTTTAAAAGAGGAGACCCTTCGGGACTTGGTCCCTCAGGGTGACAACATCAAACCCTATTTATTATTGCACAGCCTTTTTCCACTGGTAATTCCCTTGATGAGCCTATTTTATTCCATGCCTGAACTTTAGATACTTCTGCGTTACAGAAAAATAACAACACAGAAACAATTTACAGCACTACATCTATTATTCTCTAATGAACTTTCTTTGATAGATGCATATCTCTAAATACCCATATGGCATTGAGCAGCAACAACCCTCCTGTAATGAAAAACACTGAACGCAGTCCAAACCACGCTGATACCTGACCTCCCATTACAGCTCCAAAAAATGAACCAAGAAACTGAGCTGATTGGGTATATCCAAATATCTGACCAGCAACTTCATCAGGAGTTATTCTCTTTATCAATGTATTTATTGACGGCATCAATCCTGCTGTTGCAAACCCAAGCAGAAATCTTAAACCCATCAACTCCCACGGTGTACGCACAAATGCCTGTGGAATGAATACCAGCCCTGCAAGAACAAGTGAGCCAAGTATAACCCTGTATGGTCCAATCCTGTCTGCAAGCTTACCAAGAAATGGTGCTGATATTATGTTAGCCACTCCTGTTGCTGAAAAAACCATTCCTGATATAAGGGCCAGATTTGGCAATCGTCCTGCAATATCAGCTATATAAACTGTAATGATTGGCTGAATTGAAGTGAGTGCCATCTGCGAAATAAAAGTTGTTACAAACATGGCTTTAAGTAGCTCTGGATTTGTAACACTCTGCCACATGGATTTTAATCTTACATGTGTGTGCTCTGTACGTGGAGTAAAATCCTCCTTTACAAAAAACAGTGAAGTCAAAAACGAAATCACTAAAAATCCACCCATTACAAAAAACTGATGACGTATGCCAATGATTCCCTCTAAATATCCACCTAATAACGGACCAAGTAGCATTCCTCCAACAGCACCGGTAAAGAGAACTCCCAGTGCCCAGCCAGAGTATCTTCTTGGTGTCTGTATAGCAACAAGTGTTATGGAAGCTGAATAAAAACCCGAGATTGTGCCCTGAAGCATCCTTAAAAAAACAAGTTCAAAAACATTATGCACAAGCCCTATACATGTGATAACAACGGTCATACCGAGGCTTGCACGCAAAAGCATTGGCTTACGACCGTATTTATCAGACATTCTTCCCCATAATGGAGAAAAAATTGCCAGTGTTACAAATGTGACTCCAAAAGCAATGCCTGACCAGACTTCAACCTGATTTATATCTTTAACTCCCAGCTCTTCTATATAAAGAGGCAAAATTGGCACAAGCTGGCTTGTTCCAAGAGACATAACAAAAACACCAAACCAGCAAACATAAAGATTTCTCTTCCATATCTCCATAAACTAATCCTCCGGGAAAACAGTAACCATATTTTATTATTTTACATAAAATCAGGCTATCACATTCTGAATGTAGTTTTTTTACAACATAATGTGGCAGAAAAGATACAGAAAACAGACAGATAAATCATTGAAAATATTGAGATTTCTATGTGGCAAAAAAATTGCTGATTTTATTTATGTGAAAACTGGAAATTATGGAAATAAAAATTTAAAAAATGTATTGACAATTTCATTAACAAAGTGATATATTGTTTGCAATATGAATTTTCTATTAAAAACTTTTTAAGTGATAAAATTTGTCATTCTGAGGGACGAAGTCCCGAAGAATGTTAGAAAGCATTGAAAGAAAAAGATTCTTCGCTAACGCTCAGAATGACAGAAGTGAACACTTAGAATGAGAGGTAAGAGAATTCAGAATGCATGTCACCCTGAACGAAGTGAAGGGTCTCATCATTAAACAGAGGAGGTGATAAGACAAACACGGTGAAAAAAGAAGGAGTTCCTCTGAAGGTCATAGCCTGAAGAAGCTCCTGTTTATCTGTTTTACCACCGTCTTTGACGGTGTAACTGAACTAACCTGAGGAGGTTAGGAAGTGAAAAAGTATGCAGGTATTTTAGCTGTACTTGTTCTTCTATTAGGTCTTGCTGCACTGAGTTATGCAGCTCCAGCAGAAATCCCATCAGACACAACAGCAGCAATCGCAAAAGGAAAAACCCAGATCACCCTTGGCGGTGAGATAAGAATGAGAGGTCTGTACGGAAGAAATCTGTCCGTAATTGATGATGACAGTTATCCTAAAGGTAACGCAAAAAGCAGAAATCAGTCTTACTATGAATACCGTGTAAGACTCAATATGGAAGCCAAGATTTCTCCAAATACAACTGGATATGTAGAACTTGAAAGCAGTAACGAGAAGAATGACTCAGAAAATGTAAAATGGGGTAGCGGTAATGAAGGGCCAAAAGGTAATTATAAATTCGGTAACTATCATGATGAATCAAGTGTCTATATTCGTCAGGCATGGATTCAGCATCAGGGTACTGGACTTCTTGGCGTTCCTTTAGGAGTCAAAGTTGGAAAACAGCTCATCAAGCTCGGAAATGGACTGTTCCTTGACCACACATATTTTGGTGATGACGCAATCCTTGCATTTGTTCAGCCATTAAAAGAGCTTACAATTGCTGCTTACACAATCAAGTTTGATGAAAACAATGTATACCTCAATGATGATTCAACAGCATACGGACTTCTTGCTTCATACGCAGGAAATGGCTGGGGTATCAGTGCTGATGCAACCTATGTTGACCATCAGAATATTGGACATAATGGTATAGGTGGAACATTTCCAGACGTTCAGCTCTGGAACTTTGGCTTAAGAGGCAACTATGATAGTATTGCTGGAACAGGACTTGGCATCAGAGCAGATGTTGAATTCCAGACCGGAAAAATAAACGACGTCACCGGTCAGAGTGACCCTGACTTAAAAGGCTGGGCAGTTCTTGGTGGACTTGACTACAAATTTAAGTCAATACCTCTCACAATTACTGCTGAGTATGCAAGAGGTTCAGGAAATGAAAGTGGTGACGACGATCGCAAAGCATTCATAAGTGCTCTTGGTCCAGAACAGCACTACACATTTGTGTATGAATATTTAGCTCCTTCAGCATGTAACTTTACGGATGGCGGATCTAGCGTTGGTGATACAAGAACAGGTCTCTGTAATACCCAGTATGTAAAACTCGGCGCTATCTCTGACATAACAAAAGAGCTCAAAGCTGAGGTTTATGGTTACTGGTTAAAAGCTGTTGAAGATGTAGGCATTAATGATCCTACAAGAAAAGATGATGATCTTGGATGGGAAGTTGATGCAAAGGTAACCTACAAGCTCGACAAAGGACTCATTTACTGGGTTGAAGGTGGTTACTTCTGGCCAGGAGATGCCTATGATATGCCAAATGGAAAGAGTGCTGATGATGCCTGGGCAGTAAGACACGGCATCCAGCTCAACTTCTAAAACAGTATTATCCGAGGCTGACAATTATGTCAGCCTCAAAATTTAAAAATTCACCGTGTTTGTCTAACATAAAGGCGGGTCAAAAGCCCGCCTTTTTTTATCTGTTATTCCCCCCACCTTGTCATTCTGAGCGTTTATTCTGTCATTCTGAGCGTCAGCGAAGAATCCCCACCTCTGTTTAATGAGGAGACCCTTCGGGACTCCGTCCCTCAGGGTGACAAGAAAAAACACATTCAGGTGATAGAAAAAACATTAAAGGTAACAAAACAATGTTCAAGGTAACTGAAAAAATGACATGTCTGTCCTTCCAAGCCTTCCATTCTGTCATTCTGAGCCGAAGGCGAAGAATCCACTGCCTTTGTTTACAGGATGACAGTAAACATTCAGGATGACAGATAAAAAATATTCAGGAAGCCAAAAAAAACACTAAAGGTGGACTTGGTAGGATAAGTTATTAAATGTCAAAAACTATCTCTCTTTCACTCAGGCTTACTCTTGAAACTCTCACATTAAGAGATGTGCCAATTGTAAATTTCTTCTTTCTTTTAACTCCTATAAGGCAGTATCTGTTTTCATCATACTGATAGAAATCATCACTCATGTGGGAAACAGGCAGAAATCCTTCAATATAGTATTCTTCAAGCCTCACCCTCAAACCCTCTGGAGTGACCATCGTAACCTTTCCCAAAAACTCCTCTCCAATCTTATCTTTCATGAACCATACTCTCATTATCTGAATTGCGTCTCTTTCAACCTCATCAGCTCTTCTTTCCATTCTAGAACTATGTATGGCTATATCAGGCAGAATTTCTTTTAATTCCTCTGTCTTTTCTTTTGATAGTTTTCCTTTTAGTAAATATTCTTTTAGAATTCTGTGCACAACAAGGTCTGGATATCTTCTTATCGGAGAGGTGAAGTGTGTGTAACATCTTGACGCAAGTCCGAAGTGTCCGACATTTTCAGGGCTGTAACGAGCCTGTTTGAGACTTCTTAAAATCAGATAGTTTACTATTTCTTCCTGCGGTGTTCCTTTAATCAGCTCAATGAACTCGTAAAACCCCGATGGCTTCAGATCTCCTTTCAGCACTCCGAGATTTCTTATAATCTTTGCGAGATACTGGATTTTATTTGCCTCTGGCTCTTCATGAACTCTGTAAAGTGCTGGAATGTTTTTTGAATACAGAAACTCCGCAACAGCTTCATTAGCTAAAATCATGAATTCTTCAATTATAAAATGCGCAAGATTTCTTTCAGCCTTGATAATTGCCTGAGGATCTCCTTTTATGTCCATCAAAACCTCTGGCTCAGGAAGGTCAAAATCAAGACTGCCTCTTTTCCTTCTCTTATCCTTTAAAATCTCACACAGCTCAGTCATTCTTTCAAAATGAGAAACAAGAGCCCTGTATCTTTTAATCTCTTCTTTATCCTTATCTATCAAAATTTTTTTAACTGATGTATAGGTCATCCGTTCTACTGTCTGGATTACGCTTGGATAAAATAAACTTTTTTTTATATGTCCTGAACTATTAAGATGCATCTCCACTGTAAATGTAAGTCTTGGAGTTTTTGGAATTAGGCTGCACAGATTTTCGCTTAACTCCAGAGGAAGCATTGGTATAACTCTGTCTGGAAGATAGACACTTGTTGCCCGCTGCCTTGCTTCGATGTCTATCGGAGAGTTCCACTGTACATAGTGGCTCACATCAGCTATGTGAACCCACAGAATAAAGCCATTTCTTGTTTTCTTGATTGAGACAGCATCATCAAAATCTTTCGCATTCTCGCCATCTATTGTTACTGTTGGAAGCTCTCTCAGGTCAACTCTGTCTTTAAACTGTCTTTTGGAGATGCCTCTGTCAGCAACTTCCTTTGAAAGAGTTGATACATTTTGAGGAAATCTCTTTGGCAGTTCATATTCATAAACCAGAATTTCAGTATCTTCTTTTGGTGTTTTTGGCTTTTCAAAAACTTTAAGCAGTCTGGCAACCAGAGGTTTATTGAGTGCCTGATATGTTGTAATCTCTGCAAGGACAAGGTCTCCGGGCTTAACTTTCATATCCTGAGGAGCAAGAATTATCTGCTGGGATATGTTTCTCTTTCTTGGCTGAATGTAAAAAATCGGTCCTGATTTTTCAACTGTTCCAACAACGCGTTTTACAGTTCTTTCAAGAATTCTGATTATTCTTCCTTCTCTTTTCCTTCTGTGTTCCAGTCTTGCAACAACTCTGTCTCCATGCATTGCTCCCATTGTGGCATTGGGCGGTATGAAAATGTCAGTCTCTTTCGGAGAATCAGGAATTACAAATCCAAACCCGTTTCTGTGAGCTTCGAAATAGCCTGTTACCAGCTTTGCCTCATGAACAGGAAGATAGAGCCCTTTTCTATTTCTGATAAGTTTGCCCTGTGCAATGAGTTCATTGAGGATTCGCTTGAGTTTTTTTCTTTCAGATGCCCTGAGAGTAAATGCATCGGATATCTCTCTGAAACTTACAGGTTTTCCGGCTTTTTTGATGAATTCTGAGATGCTCTCAGGGTTCAATTTTTATCCTGTGGAAGATCAAGGTAGACTACCTGACCAGTTTCTCCAAGCCTGTCGAGTTCTTTATTGTTAAATAGAACTTTCACTCCGCCGGCATTTCCAATGTGAAGTTTAAATGACTTATTAGCCTGTAGCTCCACTGTCTGTCCTGGATTTAATAGAAACTCTTTTTTTTCTTTATCATCGATTGTGATTCTCATCCAGACCTTATCTGTTGCTTCAATTTTAAGCAACTGTTGCTGGGAAACAGTTTCCTGCTTCTGCTCTGCTTTTTCTTCAAGTTTTGCGATTTCTGATTCTGTTGACAAAGGTGTCTGCGTCACAGGTGGAGGTGGTGGGATGGTCTGATCTTTTTTATCTAACTGAAGGAATAAAACTACTATAACAATTACAGCTAAAATAATTACCGCTGTTACTCCCCATGTGGGCATTTTCCAGGAAAAAGAAAAACTTTTTTTGTCTGATTTTTTCTTTTCAGGTTTTGATTCAATTCTTGAGATTGTCACTACATTTTGTTTCTTTGATTTAAGATATTCATCATAATCTTTTAAAATGACAAATGGATCGACTCCGAGAGTTTCAGCATACATTTTAATATATGCTCTTGTATAGACCTCTGTTGGCATCTCATCAAACTTGCCCTCTTCTATTGCAATCAGACAGCTTTTTTTTATCTTTGTCTGCTCGGCAATTTCTTCTAAAGTTTTTCCGAGCTCTGTTCTTTTCTTTTTTAATTCTTCATACATTTACAGGCTTCCTTCCTTCAAGAGCTTTTGACAATGTTACTTCATCAGCAAACTCTATGTCAATACCTATTGGAAGCCCGTAGGCAATTCTTGAAACCTTTACATGATATTGTTTCAATGAATCTGCAATCCATTGAGCTGTAAGCTCTCCTCTGGTGTTTGGACTTGTCGCAATGACCACTTCTTTGACTGCTCCAGTTTTAACTCTTTCTTCAAGCTCCTTTATTTTCAATTTATCAGCAGTTAACCCATCAACAGGTGATATGGTGCCACCAAGCACATGATAGACGCCTTTGTATCCTGTTTTTTCAAATAAAACTATATTGCCTGGTTCTTCAACAACACATATTGTTGAGTGGTCTCTTTGAGAGTTAGCGCATATATTGCATCTCTCATTTTCTGTGATATTGAAACACACAGGGCAATATCTCGCATTGTTTTTTAAATTAATGATTGCCTGAGCAATCTCAAGAGCATCATCTTCAGACATACTCATCACAAAAAAAGCAAGCCTCTGGGCAGTCTTTCTTCCAATTCCGGGAAGTTTGCAGAAGTTGTCAATGAGCTTTTCTAAAGGATTGCTCATAGTTTACCAAGAAGACTGCTTAAATCAGGCATTCCAGGAAGATTGAAAGGCATTGAAACCTTTGCCATTTCAGCCTGAGCAAGTTCATGAGCTCTTTTCAGTGCTTCGTTGACAGCAGCTAAAACCAGGTCTTCAAGCATCTCAATATCATCAGGATTTACAACTTCTCTGTCAATTTTGATTGACACTATTTCTCCTGCTCCATTTGCCTGAACAGTTACCATTCCACCGCCTGATGTTGCTTCAACAGTGATCTTTTTTACCTCTTCCTGTTTTTTCTGGATCTCCTCCTGAATTTTCTGAGCCTGTCTCATAATATCACCAAACATCTTTTTAGACATTATTATCTCCTCCTTTTTTAGGTATTATATTAAAAATTCTTCCTTCAAAAAGTTGTAATGCCTTTCTGACAAGAGGATGATCAATAGCCTCCTGCCTGACATTCTGTTTTTGTTTGTTTTCTTTCTCATGTACTGTTATATTAACATCCATGCCAGATTCTTTCAACAGATTTTTAATTTCTGAAAGATGCTCTTTTACAGATTCAGCATGGACTGATGCGCCTCCATTGTAAATCAGCTGGATTTCGTCCTTTGCAAACTTAACCTCAGCATGCTTTATCTTTGTTGCAAGAATATGATTTTGCTCTTCGAGTCTTTCAAGGGATTCTCCCCAAATCTTGGAGATTGGCATACTCTTTTTAGTAACCTCAACCGGCTTTTCAGACTGAGCTGGCAGAGGCTTTTTTATTTCATAATTTATAACAGGTTCTTTAACCTCTTTTATTGCTTCGTCAATATTTCTGAAATGAGAAAGCAGGCTCAGTTTAAGAAGTGTTATCTCAAAGATGACTCTTGGAAAAAACGAGTTTTTTATTGAGTTTTCAGAATTAATCAGCTCCTTAAGAAGAAGTATCAGATGCTCTTCTGATGTTTTACTGCTCAAATCCTCAATTATATGAGCTTCTGATTCAGTTAAACAAAGTCTGTAATTCTTCGTGATCTTAGCAATGAGAATATTTCTGAGAAAAAAAATCAAATCCTTTGTAAGCAGTTTAAAATCCGTTCCAGCGTCATTGAGTTTTTCTATGTTCAATATAATATCTGACCTCTTACCCTCTATAACATAAGTCATTAAATCATAGAGAGTTTGTGTGTCAGTTCCACCAATCAACAGTCTTACATCTTCCTGAGTTATATTTTCAGTAAAGGATGTAATCTGGTCAAGCAGTGTTAGGGCATCTCTCATACTTCCTTCAGCATTTAATGCTATATCATAGAGTGCTTCTTCTGTAGCATTTATGCCTTCTTCATGGCAGATGAACTGAAGCCTTTCTTTTGTCAGATTAACAGGAATCCTTCTGAATTGAAGATGTTGACAGCGGCTTATCACAGTGAGAGGAATTTTTCTTGGCTCAGTTGTTGCCAGAACAAATACCACATGAGGAGGTGGTTCTTCAAGAGTTTTCAGAAACGCATTGAAGGCGGACTGACTGAGCATGTGAGCTTCATCTATGATGTAAACCTTGTAAAATCCCTCGGCAGATGCGTAACGAACATTTTCTCTTAAATCCCTTATGTTTTCAACTGAGGTATGTGATGCAGCATCTATTTCTATGACACTCATCGCCTTACCCTCTTTTATGGCAATGCAGGAAGGACAGTTATTACAGGGCTTATTATCAGGGTCAGTGCAGTTCAGAGCTTTTGCAAGAATTCTTGCTGTTGAAGTTTTACCAACTCCTTTTGGTCCTGAAAAAATATAGGCATGTGAAATTTTTCCTGTTTGTAAGGAACTCTGTAGAATTTTTACGACAACATTCTGTCCTATGAGGTCAGAAAAATTTTGAGGTCTGTATTTTCTCGCAAGTCCAAGATAAGCCATTTTTTATATCCTGATAAAGGGACCGACCTTCTGCAACACACAGAAATGGATGCTTACCGTTGCTTCCTTCCGGACCTGGCGGGGTTCGCATTTTTCTGTTGCGCAGGGTCGGTCCCAGCTGAGATTTCATTCAGTTTTATTTTAACCTTACAGGATTTATTATGGCAAATTAAAAATTCTTCTCCACTTCTATCCCTTCTCTTTAACATATAAGAAGCCTTGCATTCAGGACATTCATGCAGTACTGGTTCACTTGGAAGAATGAATTTACAATCAGGATATTTTGAACAGGCCCAGAAAATTCTGCCCTTTTTATTCTGCTTCTTTATAATGTCTCCTCCACACTGAGGACATTTTATCTGTGCGGTGATAGGCTGAGTATATTTACATTCAGGATATTTTGAACAGGCAATAAACTCCCCTCTTCTTCCATTTCTGATTACAAGTTGAGCTCCGCACTGAGGACATACTTTGTCAATGGGCTTGGCTTCACTGCCATTGTTATCATTTGTTATGGACTTTGTATTCTTGCACTCAGGATAACCTGAACAGGCTAAAAATGGTCGTCCATTGCTCCATCTTATTACCATATCCTTACCGCATTTATCACATTTAACCGGTGTTATTATCTCTTTAGGCTTTGTTCTCTTTGCGATTTTCATTGCTTCTTCGAGGTTTTTTTCAAACTCTTTATAAAATTGCTCAACTATCCTGTTCCACTGAGCCTCATTCAATGAAATCTTATCAAGGTCTTCTTCCATTTTTGCAGTAAAACTATAGTCCATGAGTTCAGGAAATTTATCCTCAAGAAGGTCATTGACAACAAAACCAAGATATGTTGGATAAAGCCTCTGCTTGATTTTTTTTACATAGTCTCTTTCCTGAATTGTGCTTAGTATCGCAGCATAGGTTGATGGTCTGCCAATTCCCTTTTCTTCAAGTGCCCTGACAAGTGTTGCCTCTGTGTATCTTGGAGGAGGCTCTGTTGTGTGTTTTTCTGAGTTAACTTCGATAAGTTTCAATGGAGATTTTTCTTTAATCTGAGGCAGGAGATTTTCCTCTTCAGATTCTTCATCTTTGTATAACACAAGGAAACCGGGAAACAGGATAACACTTCCGCTTACACGGAATTGAGCTATCTTATCAAAATCTTCAATGATATATGTGGTCTGTTCAACTTCTGCTGGTGCCATCTGGCTTGCGAGAAATCTAACCCATATTAGTTTATATAAAGCATACTGGTCTTTGGTAAGATATTTTTTAACATATTCAGGAGATTTATCCGGATATGTAGGTCTTATACATTCATGAGCATCCTGTATTGAACCGGCTGATTTTTTCGATGTCCTGCCAGTGCCATTTCCAACAAATTCCTTTCCAAAGCTTTTTTCAATGAGTTTTTTTGCCCATGCAGTTGCTTCATCTGCAATCCTTGTTGAGTCAGTTCTCATATAGGTGATGAGTCCCACTGTGTTGCCTTCTATATCTATTCCTTCATAAAGCTGCTGAGCGAGAGTCATTGTTTTCTTTGGAGAAAATCCAAGTATTGAGGATGCCTGAGCCTGAAGGGTTGCTGTACGAAAAGGTTCAGGTGGATTTTTCTTCTTCTTTTTCTTCTGAATACTGGAAAGTGCATAGCTTAATTTTTTAAGTTCCTGAACAATCTGCTGGGCGCTTTTTTCGTCAGTAATGAGGAATTTCGCCTTTTCAAAAGATGATTCGGATTTTCTTTCAATAAGCAATCTGTCTTTGTATTTATAAAGATTTGCCTGAAGTACCTGATTTTGCTCGTCGGAAAACTTTCCGCTTATGGTCCAGTAGTTCTGAGGTTGAAATGTGAGTATCTCTTTTTCTCTTTCAACCACCAATCGTAAGGCAACAGATTGAACTCTGCCTGCAGAAAGTCCTTTTTTAACCTTTCTCCACAAAAACGGGCTCAGATTGTAACCAACAAGTCTGTCAAGAATCCTTCTTGCCTGCTGGGAGTATACTTTGTTTATATCTATCTTTGTAGGATTTTCGATTGCTGATTTTACAGCGTTTGGAGTTATTTCATGGAACACAGCTCTGAAAACTCTGTCTTCTGGAGCTTTTATTTCCTCAGCAATATGGTAGGCTATAGCCTCACCCTCTCTGTCAGGGTCAGTTGCAATGAATATTTTTTTAGCCTTTTTTGCAGACTCTTTCAGCTCTTTAACAATTTTTTCTTTCCCGGGAATTATGATGTACTCGGGTTCAAAACCCTTTTGTATATCAACTCCAAGTTTATCCTCAGGAAGGTCTTTTATGTGTCCTACTGATGCTTTAACCTGAAAATCATCTCCAACAATTTTGTTAATTGTTTTTGCTTTTGATGGTGATTCAACAATTATTAGATTTTTACCTTTTAATTCCATACTATCTCTTTCCCTCTGCTGAAAACAAAACTGTATATGTCATCATCATAAATGTCTGTTTCCTTCATAAGTAAGTAAACAAGAAGAGCTCTAATCATGTCAATCTCCTCGCGTTCAAGAAGGTCACTGCCTTCAATGAAGTTAAGTTCTTCTTTTACCTCATTCAGATCAATATCAAGAAGAGAAAAATCATTCAGGGTTTCGTCACTATAATCATTATCAATAAGCTGTCTTGCAAGAACTCTTAAAAAATCAAGAAGCTTCATTTAAATCCTCCTTACGTATCTGCCTTCTATTTTGTTGATTAATCCGCTTATTTCAAGTTTGAGAAGAATCTCAAGAACTTTTGCTATATTTATGTTTGTTTTCAATACGATTTCATCTAAATTCAATGCTTCATCAAGTACATTAAATATAACTCTTTCTTCTTCATTAATATCAACTGTCTCGTAAATGCAGCTCTCATTTACTGACTTTTTTAATGATGGAATAAACTGTCCAATTTCTTCAAGTATGTCTTCTCTTTTAGTTACAACTTTTGCTCCTTTTTGAATTAAATTGTTTGTTCCTTCTGAATTTTTTGATGTGATGTTCCCGGGTACCGCAAAAACCTCTCTACCCTGTTCCAAAGCAAAAGATGCTGTTATGAGTGCTCCTGAGTTTATTGTTGCCTCTGTAACAACTGTTCCAACAGTCATCCCACTCAGTATTCTGTTTCTTCTTGGGAAGTGCTCTTTTCTAGGGCCTTCGTCAGGATAAAACTCGCTCAATATAGCTCCATTTTTTATGATTCTTTCGGAAAGTGCTTTATTTTCAGATGGATATATGCAGGAAACTCCACTTCCAAGAACTGCCAGAGTTCTTCCTCCTGCAGAAAGTGCTGCATTATGAGCAACACAGTCAATTCCTCTTGCAAGCCCGCTGACTATGGTTAATCCACATGAGGCAAGTTCGTATGCAAGGCGTTCTGTTACTCTTCTACCATATTCACTGAGTCTTCTTGAACCCACAACCGCCAGACCAAAATGGTCTTCAGGTTTGATCTCACCTTTACAGAATAAAACTACAGGTGGGTCATGAATCTCTTTTAACAGTTGAGGATATTCTCTGTCAAAATACGAGTGGATTTTTATCTCCCTCTGTTTGCATAGATTAAGTACTTTATCTATGCTTTCCCATCTGTTAAACTCTTTTATTCTTTTTGCCCTGTCATATCCTATGCCTTCCACAGAAGCGAGTTCCTTCATCCCTGCGTTGAAAACCTCTCTGGCAGAGCTGAATTTCAATAAAAGCCTCTTTATTAAAACAGGACCGAGCTCTCTTATTTCATTCAAAGCAAGACAGAATCGTGTCTCTTCACTGAACATTAAATCTCTTTGCCATCCTCAATCTTAAAGCATTTATTTTTATAAATCCTTCTGCATCTTTCTGATTGTAAATACTGTCTTTTTCGAATGTTGCAAGTTCCTGATTGTAAAGCGAATAAACTGACTTCCTTCCTGCAACCATACAGTTGCCTCTGTAAAGTTTCAGTCTGACAGTGCCTGTTACATTTTTCTGAGTTTCATCAATCAATTTCTGCAGAGCCTGTCTTTCAGGTGAAAACCAGTATCCATAGTAAACAAGTTCAGTGTATTTTGGAACAAGGCTGTCTCTTAAATGCATCAGCTCTCTATCCATTGTTATTGACTCAACTGCCTTATGCGCTATTTGTAGCACTGTTCCGCCAGGAGTTTCATATACACCTCTTGATTTGATTCCAACATAACGATTTTCAACAATATCAATCTTTCCGATACCATTTTCACCTGCGATTTTGTTCAGTCTTTTAAGGAGCCCTGAAGGAGAGAGTTTTTCACCGTTTAGAGTCACTGGATCACCATTTTCGTAATCTATCTCAATATAGGTGATTTTATCAGGAGCTTTCTGTAGTGGTTGAACCATTGTGTACATGTCATCCGGAGGTTCATTCCATGGGTCTTCCAGAATGCCTCCTTCATAGCTTATGTGAAAGAGATTCCTGTCAATGCTGTAGGGTTTTTCCTTTGTTGCCTGAACAGGAATATTATGTTTTTGAGCATACTCAATAAGACTGCTACGGGAGTCAAACTCCCACTCTCTCCATGGGGCGATTACTTTTATATCAGGTTTCAATGCATAGTATGTAAGTTCAAACCTTACCTGGTCATTTCCCTTTCCTGTTGCACCATGAGCAACTGCTTCTGCATTTTCTTTTAAAGCGATTTCAATCTGCTTTTTCGCTATGAGAGGTCTTGCAATTGACGTTCCAAGAAGATAACCTGTTTCATATACTGCATTTGCCCTCAACATCGGGAAGATGTAATCCCGTACAAACTCTTCCTTTAAATCTTCAATGTAAACATTGGATGCACCTGTTTTTAAAGCTTTCTCTGCAATTTCTTCAAACTGTTCTTCCTGACCAATATCAGCACAGAATGCAACTACCTCTGCATTATACTTTTCCTTTAACCAGCTGATTGCAACTGAAGTATCAAGCCCTCCTGAGTATGCAAGAATGATTTTCATTGTTATATGACCTCCTCATTATTTTATACTACAGCGGCAAATAAGCCCTTGCATTAAGAAATAGATCAGAGCTTTCACCTCTTAAAAATCTATGATATCCGCTTACTGCGATCATAGCAGCATTGTCTGTACATAACTGTTTTGAAGGAAGATAAACTTCTATTCCTTCCTCCTTTAGCATCTGAGCCCGTCTTCTTAGCTCGCTATTTGCGGCAACTCCGCCTGTAATAACAACCCTGTTTAATCTCTCAGAAGACACAACCCATTTTATTTTTTCTATAAGCACATCAACTACTGAAGCTTGAAAAGATGCTGCTATATCTTTTTTAACATCTTCAGCAACATTTTTTCCCTTTATATCCAGTTTCATCAATAAAACCTTGACAGCTGTTTTTAACCCACTGAAACTAAAATCCAAGCTGCCATTAAGATACGGTCTTGGCAGATTGTATTTATCAGGATTACCTTCTTTAGCAAGCGCATCTATTACAGGTCCTCCTGGATATCCAAGTCCGAGCATTTTTGACACCTTGTCATAGGCTTCTCCAGCAGCATCATCACGGGTTCTTCCAAGCTCTTTATAGCTATTAAGATCATTTACACGGTAAAGACTTGTGTGTCCGCCAGAAACAATGAGAGTTAGAAATGGAAATTCAGGATAATCTTTTTCAAGAAAAATAGCATGAATATGCCCTTCAAGATGGTTTATGCCAATAAGGGGTTTCTTTGATGCATAACTTAAAGATTTTGCAAAACAGAGCCCTACTAAAAGTGAACCAATAAGTCCAGGTCCATGACATACACTTACCAGGTCAATATCTTTTAAGGTTACGTCTGCTTTAATTAGCGCATTCTCAGTAACATCCATTATCCATTCAATATGTTTTCTTGATGCAATTTCAGGAACAATTCCGCCATATTTAGTATGAATTTTGATCTGTGAGGATACTATGTTGCTCAATATCTTTCTGTCTTTAACTACAGCCGCGGATGTATCATCACAGGATGTATCAATTCCGAGTATTAACATAAACTACATACTTCCATAGGAATGCAGTCCGCTCAAAAAGAGGTTCACCCCAAGATATGTAAATATTGTTATAAGAAAACCGCTTACTGCTATCATTGAGGTCTTTACTCCTCTCCATCCTTTTATGAATTTAGCATGAAGGTAGAATGCATAAACAAACCATGTAATCAATGACCATGTTTCTTTAGGATCCCATCCCCAGTATCTTCCCCATGCCTGATCAGCCCATATTGCTCCAAAAACAAGCCCACCTATTGTAAATATGGGAAATCCAAAAGCAATCCCTTTATAGGTGATATCTTCAAGAAAATCTGAGTTAATTTTCAATCCCTTCAGTGTTTTTGTTATGAAATCCCCGAATTTCCAGAATATAAAAACTAAAGCAACCAGGAATATCCAGCTCAAGACAGAAATAAACATTGATTGATTTCCAAGTGTTGAATGAAAGATTCTGACAGATCTGGGATTTGAAGCAGTAGCAATGTCTATTATCATTGATATAAATATGAAAACCATAATGCTCAATACTGATGTTGAGAAAATGTATTTGAAAGATTTTTTATTTTCAGAAACCATGATTACATGAAGAAGAGCTGTTATAAAACTCAAAGCAAAGGCTGCATAGGATATAAAACTCAGTGTAACATGTGCAAGCAGCCAGTTACTCTTTAACGCTGGAACAAGTGGCTGCACTTCCTTTGATATTCCGAGCAAATCTGTAAGTCCGATTATAATTCCTGCAAGTATTGAAACAATTACGCCAAAGCTCCTGTTTTTGTATTTCCATTCAATAAAAAGATAACCAATTACAAGACAGAGAACAAAAAACACAAGACTCTCATAGAGATTCGTAATTGGAATGCTTCGCATGAATGAATGATTTATTGCATACATCTCTTTAAATCTCTGGATAAATCCGTAAATGTGAATCAGACAACCAGCAGATAGAGTAGCTGTGGCAAGATATCCTAATTTATTGTTTTTTGTAAGTACATAAACAATATAAACCGGCATTGCCAGTACATAAAGAAGTCCTGCAATTGATATTATATGGTAACTCATTATGCCTCCTTTTGAATTTTTTGTATTATTTTATCGATTTCTTTCTCTCTCATTATGATTCCCTTGCCTGAAGGATGGTAGAAAGTGATTTTATTGTCTCTGACCATAACAAAGTAACTGACAGGACGAAGGAAAAGAGTTATAAAAAGCCCAATACACATTAGAATTGAGCCAGCATAAATCAAAGGCACTCCCGGATCTCGTCTCAGTTGAAGCCCTGTGAACTGAGCTCCCCATAGCTCATCAAATTTGAGTTTTCCAAAAGGTGTCTGCCATGTCTCAGGTATTTTTGCAAGTATCCATTGTTCTGATTTTTTCCCGTTATACTCAAACTGGACAAGAACAGCTGGATTTATCATTTCTGAACTCATATTAAAAAATCTTCCCTGTTCATCCATTCCCAGAGCTGGAGAAAAATCTATTACCGAGGCTCTAACAGATGTTCCCGGAATCTGAAAACTTTTTTCAAAATTAGCACTGATCCTGTATTCCTTATTGTTTGTGTCAAAATATGTGAATCTAAATTCTGCATGCTCTGCAGGTTGAAATCCATAGGTTGCCTGATAGAATGTGATACCTTTATAGGCGAATGGTTCATTTACTTCAATAATGAATCTGTCTTTCCCTCCAATTGTGACGGGTTGACCATTTTCAATTATTTTAATGTAGCTTCTATAGGCTTTAGGCATTGCTGAGTTTTCATAAAATTCCACCTCAAATTTATCACACCGTACTTCAAAAGGAAGCGGAATGGCTTTCCCATCATCGGATATTGCAAGATTTGATGAAGTTCCCTCAACTATGTTCATGGAACCTCTTAAACCAAAAAATGTCCCAATGAGTGCTCCTACAAGAATGATTAAAATGCTCAGATGAGTTAAGTACACTGCAAGTCTTGTTTTAATCCATTTTTTACACTGAATCTGCACGCCATCAGAATGTGCAAATGTGAATATTGAAAAACCTTTGTCTTTTAAAACAGCCATCAATTTCTGTGCTAAGTCCTTTGAATTAGCTGATAGATTGAGCTCTCTTTTAAAAGGCATTTTTTCTAAAACTTCCGGCAAAAGAGCCTGAGGACTGGTTTTAAAAGATTTTAACAGAATTGGAAGTCTGTCAATGGAACATACAGTTAAGTTTAATGCAAACATAAAAAGCAGAAATGTAAACCACCAGCTGTGGTATACGTTGTTAAGGTCAAAAAGATTTACTATTTCATACAGTTTCATTGAGCTATTCAGAGACATAAATCTGGAGAAAAATCTTATCGTAGCTTCAGGGTCAGATTGTTGCGGAATAACAGTTCCAATGGCAGCGCCAATTGAAATAATAATAAAAAGTGCCACAGCAAGATCAACAGAAGCAAAAAAATTCCAGATTTTTTCATTCAATTTTTTAAAATCAGCCATTATCCCTCCTAAGGGTTTTCTTTACAATTACAACAAAATCCATATACTGAAGAATCACAGAACTCCGATGAATCCTTTTCCTTAAAGGATGACAGTATTCAGCGTCAAATCTCATCGTTAAAGAATATTTACCCAAATCCTCCCTCATCAAATTATAGTAGTGTTAAACTGGTATAATTGATTAATTTATCATACCTATGCTATATTTTTCTATGAAGAAGTTTGTAAATATTGCAGTTGTCATATTAGGTGTTTTTCTAATTATTACCTCTGCCTATAGTGGAAGCAAAAAAAAACCTATTATACTTTACCTTTTCTGGGCTGAGGGATGTCCTTACTGCGAAAATGAAAAACACTTTCTATTAACTCTGAAACAGAAATATTCCAATCTTGAAATTAAAGATTATGAAGTTCTCTACAATCCTTCATCAAGACAGCTTCTCCAGACAATATCTAAAGCGTATAATATTAAACCATCCGGCGTTCCTGTTACTTTTGTTGGAAACAGAGCTCTGGTTGGATTTACAGAAAAAATAGCATCCCAGATTGAAGAAACCATAGAGTATTGCAACAAAAACAGTTGCGAAGATCCCCTCTATAAAAAATAAGTATTAATCAATTTAATCAATTCTTAAAAAAATTTTTATGACTATCTGTTTAATAAATCATTGATATTCTTTTAATGTTGTGGTATAATGTTGCAAACGTTTGAACAAAAATAAAAAAGGAGCGAGGGATGAGGGGAATAACGATTTCGAGTGTAGTTATTTTTTGTTTTCTGTTTTCGTATTTTCTTCCGATTAAAGATGCTGTTTCAGATGATACAAAAAGCTGTTTGCGATGTCACTCTGTAAAAACACTATCAAAACAATTAGAGAATAAAGAATCCCTTTCGCTTTATATTGATGGTTCAAAATTTGAACAATCCGTGCATGGAGCAATGGATTGTTCATCCTGTCATACAGATATAAGTTTGAAAAATCATCCAAAACCTAAAAAAATAGCCAGCAAAAAAGCATATGCTAAAGCGGTTTCTCAGAATTGTTTACAATGTCATCCTCAGGATAGTCTGATGAAACCAGAAGTTCACGGAAAGATTGTTAAAAAGAATGAAATCTTTTGCTCAGAATGTCATGGTTCACATTACATAACGTCAATGAAGGCTTGGAAAAAGAAAGCAGGTTTCTCCACTTACTGTATGACCTGTCATCAACATGCAATAACGAAAACATTGCCAGGCAAAGAAAAATTATCCTTAAAAGTAAACGAATCAGAAATTAAAAAATCAGTGCACGGCAAATTTGAGTGTATTGTATGCCATAGTGATTTTTCAAAAATAAATCATCCAATATATAACTACAAAACAAAAGCTCAATATCGCACTGAAATGACTCAAATATGCACAAAGTGCCATAAAGACCAGGACTTACAGAAAAATCCAGCGCATTATGCATTAACAAAAACTGCTTCATGTATAGAATGCCACGGCTATCACGGAGTTAAACCAGCTAAAGTTGCTAAAAGTCTTCCGGAATCACAGTACTGTCTTAATTGTCACAGCAGAGCAATCTCAATGAAGATGAAAAATGGTGAAACTATGTCCGTACAGGTCAAGGAAGAAGACCTTCTTAACTCTACTCATAAAAAGCTTAAATGTACTGATTGCCATAAGGAGTTTTCAACAACTCAGCATCCTATGAGAACCTTTGATTCAATTGCGGATTATAGAACCAGATCAAAGGAAGTTTGCAATAACTGTCATAAAGAGGAAGTTCTAAAATATGATAAGAGCATCCATGCAATGGCTTTTAAGAAAGGAAACACTCAATCACCTGATTGTTTAAAATGTCATGGTTATCACAAAGTTTCATGGATAACACCTGATAAGTCAGCAAGAAATGAACTATGCGTAAAATGTCATACCAGAGAGGGTGATGCTTTTAGTTCAAGTGTTCATAGTGTTGCTTTAAAACAGGGTAAAAAAGACGCTCCAGTATGCTCTTCATGTCATAACTCTCACGATGTAATGCCAACTAATATCGCAAATCTCAATACTTCCTGTCTAAGGTGTCATAAAGATATCAAGACCAGTCATAATAAATGGCTCTGGAATCCTCCTGTAAGACTTACAACATTTGTTGATACTCATTTCAATTCAGCATCCTGTGCATCCTGCCATACTCAGACAAATAAAGCGGTTTATCTTACAGTTGTTGACAGGGCTAAGAAAAAAGTATTGACAGAAGAAGAAATTGCTAAAATTTTTGGAGTAAATTCAAATGAAGTAAAGGGTAAGATTGATTTTAATGGAGATGGAAAAATTCAGGAGCAGGAACTCTGGCAGTTTATGAGTAGTTTAAAAGCAAAGACCCATGCAAATCTTGCTGGCAGAATTGATGTTTTAGACCCAAATGATGCCCATAAAATTGAACCAAAATCAAAAACAGTCAAGGATTGTGCTGTATGCCACAGCTCTGGAGCTCAGTTGAGCGGTAAGATCGAAATAAATAAAGAGGGAACAAAAGCTGTTAAATTTGATTTTGAACGGACAGCATTGAATTCAGTATATGCAATACCGGATATAAAAGACTTCTATGTACTTGGATTAACAAAGATTAAGATTCTTGATATTCTGTTCTTTATTGCAGTTCTTGGTGGAATAGCTGTACCTGTAGGTCATATAACACTCAGAATTCTAACCGCACCGATTAGAAGAAAAAGAAGGGAGGGAAAATAATGAAAAAGATTTATCTTCATCCATTACCTGTAAGAGTGTGGCACTGGATAAATGCAATAGGATTTATAATTCTCATCTTAACAGGAGTTCAGATAAGATTTGTTGACCAGGTAGGTTTAATGAGTTTTGAAACCGCAGTTCAGATTCACAGCTGGCTTGGATTTATTCTTCTTGCAAACTATTTTATCTGGTTTGTTTATTACATATTTACAGGAAAATTCTTCAAGATATATATTCCTCCGTTCTGGAAACCTGTTGAATTTATTAAAAGTTGTATCAGGCAGGCAAAATACTATGCCTACGGAATCATGATTGGTGATGAAAATCCTCATCATCCTGTTCCAGAAAACAAATTCAATCCATTACAGCAGATTTCCTATCTGTTTATTATGGCAGTGCTAATTCCAGTACAGATTATTACAGGGCTTATGCTCTGGGATCCTCAGCTTTTTGGCTCAGTGGTGAGTTTAATTGGAGGAATTCAGATTGCTACATTGATTCATACTGCACTATGGATATTTTTCAGTGCTTTCATAATTGTTCATTTCTACCTCGCAACACTTGGGGTTACACCAATGACACATATTAAAGCCATGTTTACAGGTTACGAAGATGAGCATTAAACATATAATACAAGAAAAGAAAGGAGGTGAAGAAATTTGAAAGCACCGAAAGGATTGATTATTATAATGACAGCTTGCTTTCTTTTTGCAATTTCTCTTGCCTATGCTCAGCAACCTCAGGATGTTTACGATTTAAAGCTCGAAGGAGCAAAATTTCCTCCTGTAAAGTTTAATCATGCAAAACATACTACAGATTACAAAGTGGACTGTAAAGTATGTCATCACAAAGAAGCAGATCCAAAAGTAAAAGCACAGAAATGTACAGATTGTCATGACCCTGCAGAAGTAAAAGATGGATCACCAAAAGCAATGGATGCTTTCCACAAAACATGTATAGAATGCCATAAGAAACAGGCAGAAGCTGGAAAAGCAGCTCCAACAAAATGTAACGAATGCCACAAGAAATCTTAATCTTTTATTTTTAAGAGGAGACAGTTAAAGTCTCCTCTTTTTTATTGTCTGAATTTTAAAAATCCAGAAGTTATCCAAACATACCACCATCAGCTACAAGCACCTGTCCTGTAACATAGTCAGAATCAGAACTTGCAAAAAAGAGGAAAGTACTGACAAGTCTATCAGCCTTTGAAAGATTTTGAAGCTTTTTGCCTTCAGCAATTCCGAACTGATTTGCATAAAAGACTGAAAGGGCTTCAGTCATTCGAGTTTCAGCAACAGGGACAACAGCATTAACCTGGATATTGTAAGCGATAAGTTCATGAGCAACATTTTTTGTGAATGCAACAATGCCACCCTTTGCTGAAGCATAATCAGTCACGCCAAAATACCCTCTGAATGCAGCTGGAGCAGCAAGATTGATAATTTTTCCACTCAATTTCGGAATCATGAAACGTCTGGTAGCTGCCCAGGTATGAAAATATGTTCCAAAAAGATGAGTTCTCACTGTTTTTTCAAACTGCTCTGGATTGAGGTCTACAAAAGGTGTAGGCTTAATAATACCTGCATTGTTGACAAGAATATCAAGAGTCCCAAAGCTTCTTTCTATATCATCCATTAATTTTTGAACATCATTAAAATTTGCTGCATCATAAAGTCCACCTTCTCCTTGTACTTCAAGTCCACGAATTTCTTTAAGTACTTCATCTATGCCCTGTTTATCCTCTTTAGCTGTTAAAAAGATATCAGCTCCCTGTCTTGCAAATCCAATGGCAACAGCACGACCGATACCTTTGCTGGCACCTGTTATCAAAGCTTTCTTCCCTTTAAGCCTCATAAGAACACCTCGTCAATAAAATTACAATTATATAGCATTATTTCAATACTTTAACTATCGCATTACCAAACTGGTCTGCCACTTTAGGACCAGAGGCAGTAACAATTTTTCCATCAACCTCAACGTCCTTTCCAGTATGGATGGCTCCTTTTGCTTTTATTGCCTCTATTTGAGAATGAAAAACCGTTGCTTTCTTTCCTTTAAGAATTCCAGCTTCAGCTAAAATACGCGGTGCTATGCATATTGCTCCAACTACTTTACCCTCTTTGTAGGCTTCCTGAGCAATCTTTAATGCAACAGGATTATGAAAATACTCTTCTGCTCCAGGACCACCAATAAATACAACTGCATCAAATGTTTTTACATTTACATCCTTTAGAAGTATATCTGGTTTAACTGTCGCACCAAGTGTGCCTTTGGCAGTATTCAGAGAAGACGATGCTACTACTACATTGAACCCTGCCTTTTCAAATATTTGTTTTGGTGTTAAAAACTCTTCATCCCTGAAATTCTGCGAGGCAATAATCATCATCACTTTTTTACTTTCCGAGGCATATGTCGCAGAAATCAGAGTTAACAGTAAAAATAAACAGATAAAAACTTTTTTCATCATTTCAAACCTCCTGAATGTTATTTTTATTATAGATATTATAAACAGATACTTATAAAATTGAAAAATTTATTATTATCTGCAAATTTATTGTAAGATAATGTAAATGATCTCATTGGTAAACAATAGAAACACGAAAAGTAGAGACAAAAATTTAGCTAATTTTTAATAGAAAAGCATTGAGGAGTTATTGATGATCAGAGCTGTGCTTGTAAAAATTCTTATTGCAGTGACTGTTTTATTTAATTTAAACATTGTATTTGCCGATGAAAAGCCTGCATTTTTTTTGCAACTGGGTCACACAGACAGTGTTAGTTCTGTAGCGTTTTCTCCTGATGGTAAATACATCGTATCTGGAAGTTTAGATAAAACTATCAAACTATGGGATGTAACGAACGGTAAAGAGATACGAACATTTAAAGGACATAAAAACAGTGTTACTTCTGTAGCGTTTTCTCCTGATGGAAAATATATCGTCTCTGGAAGTTTAGATAGTACTCTCAAACTGTGGAATGTAGATACAGGAAAAGAGATTTTCACATTTAAAGGGCATAAAAAATGGCTTAATTCAGGTGTTACTTCAGTGGCATTCTCTCCTGATGGAAAATACATCGTATCTGGAAGTTTAGATAAAACTATCAGATTATGGGATGTATTAAACGGTAATGGAATTCGAAAATTTAAGGAACCTAAAAAACATGTTAATTCAAGCTTTACTTCGATAGCGTTTTCTCCTGATGGAAAATATGTCATATCTGGAAGTCGCGATAGTATTGTAAGACTATGGAACATATCAACCGGTGAAGAAATAAAAACATTTAAAGGACATACAGATACTGTTACTTCAGTGGCGTTCTCTCCTGATGGTAAATATGTCGTATCTGGAAGTGTAGATAATACTATCAAAATGTGGAATATATTAAATGGTGAAGAAATACGAACATTCAACGGACATAAACGTGATGTAACTTCGGTGGCGTTCTCTCCTGATGGAAAATACATCGTATCTGGTAGCTGGGATAAAACTGTAAAACTATGGGATGTAAATACTGGAAAAGAAATAAAAATATTCAACAAACATGATGATATAGTTAATTCAGTGGCGTTTTCTCCTGATGGAAAATACATCGTATCTGGAAGTCGCGATAGAACAATCAGGCTCTGGAATATCTTAACCGGTAAACAGATAAACATATTAAGAGCATATATAGTGCAGGTTTTTTCGGTGGCGTTCTCTCCTGATGGAATGTATGCTTTATCTGGGAATAACGATAGCACTGTTAGATTATGGGATATATCAACAGGTGCACAGAAAAACATATTAAGTGGACATCAAAAAGATGTAACCTCTGTGGAGTTCTCTCCTGATGGAAAATATGCTCTATCAGGAAGTAATGATGAAACTATCAAACTATGGGATGTAACTACTGGAAAAGAAATAAAAACATTTATAGAAAAGAAAAATCGTTTTAATTCAAGTATCTTTTCTATAGCATTCTCAAAAGATGGGAAATATGTTTTATCTGGAAGTCGAACCGGCATTATAAAGCTATGGGATGTAGCTACCAGTAAAGTACTATGGACGTTGAGTGGACATAAAGAAAGTGTTACTTCGGTAGCATTCTCTCCCGATGGTAAATACGCTCTCTCCGGCAGTATAGATAGTACTGTTAAGTTATGGGATTTATCTAATGGGCGAGAGTTAAAAACATTCAGGGGACATACATGGAGTGTTACTTCGGTGGTATTCTCTCCTGATGGAATGTATGCTTTATCAGGAAGCGGAGATAGCACTATTAGGCTGTGGGATATTTCCACAGGCGAAGAAGCTCGAACATTCAGAGGGCATAAAGAAAGTGTTACTTCGGTGGCGTTTTCTCCTGATGGAAAATATGTCATATCTGGAAGTCGTGATGATACTTTAAGGTTATGGAACATATATGCTGGAAAAGAAGTTCGCACATTTAAAGGACATTCAGCAGATGTTACTTCGGTGGCGTTCTCTCCTGATGGTAAATATGTCGTATCTGGCAGTCTTGATGGTACACTAAGGCTGTGGGATATTTCTACAAGTGAAGAAATTGCTCAGTTTATAACATTACCTGATAATGAGTGGGTAGTGATAATCCCGGAAGGTTACTACAATTCTTCAACAAGTGGAGATAAATATATCAATGTACGAATTGGCAACAATGTATACAGCATTGAAAACTACCGTGAAACATTTTTCAGACCTGATATTATTAAGCTTGCCTTATCTAACAGTTCTATCAGTGATTTAAAAGACATTGCAGATATAAAACAACCTCCAGTTGTATCCATTGTAAATACTCCATCTCACACAGACAAAGATGAAGTTAAAATTACACTTAAAATTGAAGATCAAGGTGGAGGCATAGGCGATGTCAGAATTTACTTAAATGGAACATCAGTAATGCTTGATAGCTCGAAGGGAATATCAATAAAACCAAAAAGAGGGCAAAATGCAATATTTAAAGAATACACTATCAAACTCATAAATGGAGAAAACAATATATCTGCAGTTGTATTTAATGCAGATAACACTATGCGGAGCAATCCTGCAACACACACGATAATAGCGGACATCAAAACATTTAAAAATTCGGAAAAGTTCAATAATTAATGTTGACTACTCAATCATCAAACCAATTTTCTTTAACCATTCAGAAAGTTACAATTCTACATAATTGTTACTAATTCTATGAATTGCAAGGTTCGAGGTAAAGATGAATATAAACAAAAATAATTCCCTGCAATCTCAATCATTTGTTGAATTTTCAGGGGATCTTTATCTTTTTTCTTTTTGAAGGCACATCAAGATGAGGTACTAAAGTCCAGACAGAATCAGCCATGGGCAGAAAGCCCTTTTGCTGAGCAAGGATATCAAGATACATTGTTCCGGCAACAGCAACTTCAGGTATGAATTCATAAGGATATTTTTTCAAGTCTATGTTAACAATGTATCTTTTACACTGATTGCACAGTTCTGCCCATTCATAGGAACGATCCTGTACAAAACATAGTTCTAATTTTTTAGGATCTTCATTTTCACAGAAGGGACATTGTATTCTCATAAAATGCCATTCATGACCACAGACTGAACACACCAGCCATCTCTGTCCTTCTACCCCCTTCAGATAGCTTAATACCGGAGGCGACCCACAAATAGGACAGTATCCCTTCTTCCATCTGAGAGTTTGTATAGTCTGCCTTACTTTTTCCGACTGTTTCTCAATGAGTGGCTTTAAAAGATGCCCAGCTATAAATTTCAAAGTGGAAGCGTCGGTTCCGAGACTAGAGGCAGTCTGATATATGAACTCTTCATGACTGCTCAACATGTTTTCCATGCAGCTTTTCAAATCCAGTTGATTTTTTTTCAAAGCCGCCCTCACCTTTCTGAGTGATGGTCTGATTTCAGGAAATGCTCTTGATAATACAGGTATCATACGGCCTGCAATCTTTTCAATGTAATCATTCGAGATTGACAGAGGAAATATTCCTTCATTGATTAAAGTCATTCCCTGCGAAAATCGATAATGATCGGGTGAAGATACGGAAATGTTCATCATGTAAGAAAGTTCTCCCTTACACCTAGCTCTCTCCACGAAGATTTTTCCATAAGTATTCAAAATTGTTGACAGACTCGGAATCTCTTTTTTGATTCTGGCAACGGTCCTTCTGATTTTTTTAACACGGTCTTCTGTTGTTACAGATACTTCATCCACAACAAATCCTCCTGTAAATCGAATTTAATCTGAAGTGCAAATGCCCTCCCTTATTGAAACAGGGAAGGCATTTGCAAAAGATCGCTATGCGGTCATACACCGGCTGCAAATTTCCAGTACTTCTTGGGATTATCAGTGACTATATAAATCACTCTTACTTCATCAGGATTAATGGCCATGGCTTTTGGATAGGTTTTTTTCAACTCAGTAACGCGTTTTTTAGCCATGTCAAGTATTTTATCCCTGTCTCCAAACACCACAGCTCCTGTAGGACATGCTTTTACGCATGCAGGTATCAAACCATTTTTAATCCTGTCAATACACATTGTGCATTTTGTAAGAACTTTGGTCTTTGGATTCTGTTTTGGAATGCCATAAGGACACATAACATCTTTAAATTGAACCTGTTTTGTTTTTTCTGTATATACCACCGCTCCTGTCGCCTGGTCCTGAATTACAGCATCCTTGACAGTCATCTCTATTGAGATTTTGCATGGAGGCTCTATACAGTGGCGGCACATATCAGAAAAGAAATACCAGTAAGGTTTCCCATCTTCTTGCCTGCCATCAGCAAAACGTACAACCTTCCATGTCTCGAATGAGAAGTCCTGAGGATTTTGATAGGTACCAATCTGTTTCGTTTTTGTTCCGGGAAGATTGTTCCACTGTTTACAGGCAACCTGACATCCTCTGCAGCCAGTACATAATGATGTATCTACCAATATTGATTTTCCATTTGACATTTTGCACCTCCTACACTTTTGTTATATTAACCATGAATGCTTTATATTCTGGAGTACCCGTATTAGCATCACCTGCAGTAGGAGTAAGAAGATTTGCAGAATCACCACAGTCTTCAGGAAATAACCAGCCATAGTTAAATGTCATTCCAACTACATGAATACTCTTTCCACCACAGTTTAAAGGTTGCAACCTTGGAGTTACCATGGCCACACAAAGCACTGAACCACGCACTGACTCAACTTTCACCTTATCTCCGTTTTTGATACCTTTAAGCTTTGCAAGTTCCTCACTTATTTCAACATATACCTGAGGCTGAGCCTCTGTAAGCCATGACTGCCATCGTGTAATAGCACCGGTACACCAGTGTTCCGTACTTGTATAGGTGGTCATAACAAAAGGATACTTTGGATCACTGCTGGCCACCTTATCATATGGTCCTGAAAAGATTCTTATAACAGGATTCCTTAATTGAGAGGATAATAAATTATTCGTAACAGGCCCTTCAAGTGGTTCATAATGTTCCGGAAATGGACCATCATTCAGGCCGGGACCAAATAAAGAAGAAACTCCATCTGGTTTCATAATAAAAGGATACTTCCCTTTTTCTTTATCTGCCATTGGAGGCCATGGTCCATCAGGAACATCACCAACCCATTTTCCGTCCACCCATGCCAGTAAAGGTCGTTTTGGATTATAAGGTTTTCCATTCAGATCAACTGAAGCACGGTTATATATAATACGCCTGTTAACAGGCCATGCCCATGCCCACTGAGGATAAAGGCCAAGTCCTGTTGGATCATCTTTTTTCCTTCGTGCCATGAGATTTGTACCATTCTCAGTAAATGCTCCACACATGATCCAGCATCCAGATGATGTTCTGCCATCAGCCTGTAATAAAGCAAAAGAAGGCACACAATCTCCTTTCTTATATGTCTTGTCTCCGATTGTAACATCTTCAAGAAAATACCCGTTGATGGTCTTGGAAACTTTTACCACATCCATTCTTCCCTTATTATCTGTATAATCCCATTTGAGATTTAAAATAGGATCAGGGAAAACTGCTTTTTTGTCTGTCCTGTAAAGCTCTTTCAGTTTTGAAACAAGACGTATTATAATATCTCCTGTATAAATACAGTCTCCTGGAGCTTTTGCTGCTTCATATTTCCACTGTACCCAACGCCCACTATTTGTCTGACTTCCTTCTTTCTCTACTGATGCTGCTGCGGGAAGAAGAAAAACTTCTGTTTTTATTTTTTGGGGATCCATTCCAGGACCTTTCCAGAAAGATGCTGTCTCATTATTGAAAATATTAACATGAACCATCCAGTCTAAATTTTTAAATGCTTCACGAACTTTATTTGAATTTGGCAAGCTACATGCAGGATTCTGTGCAACACAGATTAAACCTTTTATTTTACCTTTTGACATATTGTCAATCATGTTCAGTACATCACAGATCTGTCCGTCATCAAGCCTGGGAAGCCAGGAATAACCGAACTCGTTTTCTTTGGTTGCCCTGTCTCCAAACCATGCCTTGAGAAGACTGACCATGTACTTTGGATAATTCTGGTACCAGTTAGCAGACATGGGGTCTTTACTCACAGGAGTGTTTTTCTTGAGATAGTCTTCTAAAGTTTTTGTAGAAACTGTCATTGCCTTAAGATAACCTGGTAGGCTGTCGTACAGTATTGCAAAATCCGTGGAACCCTGAACATTTGGTTCTCCACGTAAGGCATTCACACCACCTCCACATATTCCGATATTTCCCAGTAAAAGCTGAATTATACTCAGTGCCCTGATATTCTGCACTCCTGATGTATGCTGTGTTTGTCCCAAAGCATACAGAATGGTTCCGGCCCTGTCTGGAACACCTGTTGATGCATATGCTTCGTAAACTTTAAGAAGATCTTTCACAGGCGTTCCTGTAATTCTGGAGACCGTCTCGATGTCATAACGGGAGTAGTGTTTCTTCAAAAGCTGAAACACACAACGTGGATGTTGCAGAGTAGGATCTTTAACCGGAATTCCCTTCTCATCTTTTTGTATGGTCCAGGTTGATTTGTCATACTTTCTTGTAGCTGGATTATATCCAGAGAAAAGTCCGTCATGGAAGTCAAATTTGTCGTTCACTATAAATGATGCATTTGTATAATTGACAACATACTCCTTGAAATATTTTTCCTTCTCAATAATATAGTTAATCATTCCACCAAATAAAGCAATATCAGTTCCCGGTCTCAATGGAGTATAAATATCTGCTTTTGATGAAGTTCTTGTAAATCTTGGGTCAACATGGATTACTATGGCGCCTCTCTCTTTTGCTTTCATTATCCATTTGAAGGAAATCGGATGATTTTCAGCAGCATTACTTCCCTGAAGAAGAATTACATCCCCATGCTGAAGGTCTATCCAATGATTGGTCATTGAACCGCGTCCGAACGACTCTCCCAGAGCCGCTACAGTTGGAGCATGTCAGACTCGAGCCTGATGATCAATATATACCAATCCCATAGCTCGAACCATGGATGCAATAAGCCAGCATTCTTCATTGTCTATATTGGAACTTCCCATATGTGCTATATTTTCAACGCGGTTGACAACTTCTCCTTTGCTGTTCTTTGCCATAAAACCGGTATCACGTGTCTTTTTTATTCTTTTTGCAATCTCTGTAATTGCCCAGTTCCAGCTTTTGACCTGCCATTTATCACTTCCCGGAGCTCGATAAAGTACTTTTGTCAGACGATGTGAATTGGCTTCAGTTGTCTGAAAAATTCCAGCACCCTTAGCACATAATGAACCTTCATTGATCGGATGGTCAGGATCACCTTCAATATTGATAATTTTACCTGTTTTTTTATCAGTGCTGCAGATAAGTCCACAACCAACCGAACAATAACAACAGATTGATGTTGTCTGCCTGGCAGTTTTTACTTTTTCAATTTTCTTCATTTCTTCGGCATAGGCTATTACCGAAGTTAGGTCTATCCCGAGAGAGGATATTGCCAATCCCCCTACAAGGGCACCTGCACCAGCTAAAAATTCACGACGTGTAGATGACATTTTGTCCTCCTTTTACAACAATGTTAAAGAATGATTAATACAAATCCTTCGTAAATCCAGATGGATTTTTCTTATCTGCCTTTTCAGTCAAATCTCCAAACATAATATATGGGGAATGTCCCTGACATGCAAGACAGATATCGCCATCCTTCGAAGGATAAGCCTCTGAGCATGATTTACAGATAATTATTTTCCCTTTATCACGTTTTTTTAAAAACTCCGGTTTGAGCTGAACGGGATGTACTCCGTAAAGTTCTGTACCGGCGTCAATAATCTGAGCAAGAATCTCTTCAGCGTTTTGTTCGGTTCTAGATTTGAGTTTAAAAAACCATGCCTTGATCTCAGGCCATTTTTCTAATTTTACAGGATCAAGAAATACCCGCACTCCATTTCCACGGTATTTCTCGTACAGACTTAATGCAAAACGACCAAAATTAACAATCTTCAGCCATCCATTGCCCACTGTGCATGGTGTTAATAGTTGAATGGCATCAGGCAGACAGGCAGGAGTCTCAGAAATAGCATCAAACAGAACTCCCGCAGGCATCTGAGTCTTGGCCAGATGAACCATGAACCCTCCAATAATAACTCCCGGAGCAGCATATCCATGAAAATCCCTAACACGATTAATGAACTCTTGTATATCAAAACTGGTATGTTTTGTCATTTCAGGCATGTTCATTTATTATGTCCTCCTTCATAAAATATGTCTGGTATGTTACGTTATGCATATGATATACTACGTTATGTTGCAAATCAAATTCATTGTTTTCATTGTTAATATGAAATATCTTCATACAGTATAAATATAAAATTTGTATTTACAACAATATACAGTTGAAACAAGATTTATGTGTACAAATTATTAAATTTTTTTAAATGAAATGTAATACGATGAAACAATGGAAGACCACAGGTTAAAAGCTTTTTGTCTAATTGTAGAGATGAAAAGTTTTTCGAAAGCAGCAGAGGCAAAGTTTATGACACAATCTGCTCTCAGCCATCTAATTAAAAATCTTGAAGATAAACTTGGTATAAAGTAATTAAATAGACATGCCAAGGAAATTACACCTACAAAAGCTGGGGAGCTTTTTTATGAGCATGCAAAACAGATTCTTACACAATATAAAGAACTGGAAAATAGTATTTATACTGTTGTTCAAAAAACAAAAGGAATATTATATATTGGAGCAACTCCAACAGTTGCTGTATATTTATTACCGCAAGTGTTTCACAATTTTTCTAAAGACCATCCAGAAACACAAATTGAATTATCAGTGACAAACAACGAAAAAATTATACAGAAGCTTCAGGAAAGAAAAATTGATATAGGCGTTGTTGAAGGTAAGATATTAAGCTCTAAAATCTATCTTGATGACATTGCTGAAGATGAAATCGTCATAATTGCATCTGCTGACAATCCAATAACGAAGAAAAAATATCTTAACCCTTTTGATTTAAGAACCCAACCACTTATTATGCCAGAAAAAGGTTCAGGAATAAGAGAATTCATAGATGACTTTCTGAATAACTTTAAAATAGACCCTAAGGAAATGAAGATCTCGATGACGGCCGGTAATGCAGAACTGATAGTTCGGATGGTTCAGTCCGGGATGGGCGTATCTCTTGTTTCAAAATGGTCTGTCCTTAACGCAATAAAAGATGGTTCAATCAAACTACTTAATCTATCTGATAAAAAAATGATAAGAAAGTTTTATCTTGCAACCCTGGATAAAGAACCTTCAAACATCATAGTAAAGACATTTAAGGAATTTTTAAAAGAATATAAATTTTTTATTCCTTCTTAATTTGATTTAACAATTCATCTGTTTTAATAAGCATTTGAACTTCTCTATTCAATGGATTTTTAAATATTTTTTCTGGCGCACCTATTTGAACAACTTTTCCTTTTGAATACACAATCATAATATCAGCGAGAAAAAAGGCTTCAGTTATATCATGTGTCACAAAAATAATCGGCACATTAAATTCTTTTTTTATCTCTTTTAAAAACTGTACCATCTCTGCACGAAGAGGCTTATCCAGAGCTGAAAATGGTTCATCAAGCAAAAGAATATCAGGTTTCCGCATAAGAGCTCTTGCGAAAGCAACCCTTTGTTTCTGCCCTCCTGAAAGTTCAGCAGGGATTTTCCTTTCAAGTCCTCTGAGATGAAAAGCGGTGATCATTTCCATAGCTCTATTTTTTCTGTCTGACTTTCCAGTATTTGCAGAACCGTAAATAATATTATCAAGGACAGTCATATGTGGAAATAAAGCAAGATCTTGAAAAACATATCCCACTTTTCTTTTCTGTGGTGATATGTTTATTCTTTTTGAACTATCAAAAACTGTTACACTCCCTATCCGAACATGTCCTTCATCTGGCATAAACAGGCCTGCCATCATCTGCAGGGTCATGGATTTTCCTGCTCCGGAAAATCCAAAAAGCACAGCAATTTCATTTCCAATATGCCATTCAATATCAAGACTGAAGTCTTTGAGCTTTTTCTTGAGGTTAACTAATATTTCCATCAAAAAGTCCTCTTACTGTATCGGTTAGCCAGATAAAGAAAAATTCCGGACATAAAAGTTAGCAGAATCACAAGATAGTTTGCTTGAGACCATTCTCCACTACTTGCAAATGAGTAAATGGCAATAGGCATTGTATTAGTCTTTCCGGGAATATTTCCTGCCAGCATCAATGTTGCTCCGAACTCGCCAAGTGCTCTTGCAAAAGAAAGCACAGCACCTGCCATTATTCCTTTCCTGGCAAGAGGCAATATCACCCTCACAGCTGTTTCAAATTCTGAATGACCAAGTGTATAGGAAGCATTTATAAGATTTTTATCAACACTCTCGATTGCTGCTCGTGAGGTTTTGATCATAAACGGAAGAGCTATGACAAATGAAGCCAGTACAGCAGCATGCCATGTGAACATAATAGTCCAGCCAGTCAAGTTATATATAATTTTTCCTATAAATCCATTTCTGCCAAAAATAACAATCAAATAATAACCGGTTACTGTAGGAGGTAGTACAAGAGGCAATGTAAAAATCATATCAAGCAGTTCTTTGCCCTTAAAATTTCTCTGTGCCAGAAAGTATGCAACAGGAATACCAGTAACGATTATTAAAAATGTTGCGACGACTGCTACCTGAAAAGAAAGTCTGAGTGAAAACAATACCGAACTCTCTAACATGTTAATTTCTTTTAAACTTGTCTGCTGTTATTTATTTTTTAGGTATTATAAATCCGTATTTTTTCAAAATTGCTCTGGATTCATCTGTTATTAAAAAATTAACGAAAGCTTTTGAAAGATTAATATCTCTGGTTGTGGAAACCACAGCTACAGGATATACAACAGGAGCATGACTGTTTTGAGGAGCAGTGGTGATAATTTTAACTTCTTTTGCTCTTATTATTGCATCAGTTGAATATACAATACCTGCGTCCACTTCTTTTCGTGCTACATAATCAAGAACCTGCCTTACATTTTCAGCATAAATGAGTTTATTCTGAACTTCCGGAAGAAGTTTAAAATAATGCAAAACTTCATGTGCATATCGTCCAGCAGGAACTGTTTTAGGATTGCCAACAGCTATCCTTTTTATCTGACCTGCTTTGAGATCATTGAAACTTTTTAGATTAATATTGGAATCTACAGGCATTATAAGCACTACTGTATTTCCAGCGAAGTTAATCCTTGAATCAAGTAGAATAAAGCGTTTCTTTTCTAAATCATCCATATCTTTCTGATCTGCCGATGCAAAAACATCCACAGGAGCTCCTCCTTCAATCTGACGGGCTAAATCTCCAGAAGCACCGAAGTTGAACCTGACTTTAACTGTTTTATATTTCAATTCAAAAAGTTTCCCTATCTCCTCAAATGCATTTTTAAGACTGATTGCCGCTGAAACGGTTATCTCCTGCGGCTCTGCTGCATCAGTATACTCTGTAATAAAATAAGGCATGCTAAAAATAATTAACAGAATTATAAAAACTGTTTTCATCAAATATCTCATTAATTTTTCATTCCCCTTTGCCAAAAGGACAAACAGGATACTTACAAACCTCGCAATTCATACAAAGTCCTCCATGTCCAAGCTCTGCCAATTCCTTTCTTCCAATCCTCTCACCTGCAAGAACTCTGGGCAAAATTAAATCAAAAATAGTTGTCCGTGCATACATACCACATGCAGGAATGCCCATGATAGGAATTGAATATTGAGAATCAATATCAAGATACGCAACAAGAAACATAGCACCAGGAAGAGCTGCAGAACCATAAATTATGTCTTTTGCCCCCATATTTCTTATGGCAAATCTCGTTACATCATCGGGGTCAACAGACATGCCACCTGTTGTAATAAGCAAATCAGCTCCAGCTTCCATCAGTTCTCTCAGTCTTGATTCAATAAATGATTCATCATCAGGAGCATAATAAACTCCGACAACATCACCGCCAATAGCATCTATCTTAGCTGCTATGACAGGAGCAAAAGCATCCTTAATCCTTCCATAATAAACTTCATTTCCTGTAATCACCACACCAACACTGGGTTTTCTGATTTCATTGACATGGATTATTTTTCCTGCTTTTTCAGCTATAACAACCGCGTCCTGAACAATTTTTTTCTTGACAATCAATGGAATAATCCTTGTGCCGGCAACTATCTGCCCTTTCCGCACGATTGTATTGTTATGGAGTGTTGCACACATTACATCGCCAAGCATGTTGAACTCTAAAAGTGCATCTTTATTTATTTTCAACAGACCATCCCGTGTGGCAATAATCTGTATCTTACCTTCCTGTGGTTCATCCTGAATCATAACTCCATCACCCATAAGAGCATTTGCCAGTTCATATGCTGCGTCATCCTCATGCATCTCATCTTCTGCAATACTCAATACAAATAGATTATCCTTACCAAGTCGCCTGAGATGACAGATATCTTCTTCTTTGATCATATGACCTTTTTTGAACGCTCTTCCCTTGAACTCTCCAGGCCGTATCTCTGTTATATCATGGGCAAGGACAGTGCCTATGCTTTCCTGAACAGGTATTTTTGTTACTCCAGAATTAGTGGTTTCATAAAAAGAATAATCACACATAAGCCCTCCTCTAAAGTAATCTTTTCTTGAATATTTCCATGAATCTTCTATCTACAAGCTCTTGCAGGCCTTTTTCAAATTCTCTGTATTTCTCTAAAATTGCTCTTGCCTCTTGTGTGAGAATTGCTCCACCTCCACCTTTTCCCCCGGTCTTTCGTTCAACCAGCTTAATTCCAAGCCTTTTCTCCATTGCATCTATCTGACTCCATGCTTTCCTATAAGATATATTCATCTCTTTCGCAGCCTTATTTATTGAACCGTGTTTTTCTATGGCTTCGAGCAGACTTTTCTTGCCACTGCCAAATACACACATATCGTCCACTTCAAGCCAGAACTTTGATTTAATCTTTAAATCCATTTTTTTCCGTTATACAAATATTACATAAAGCAACTGATAAATCAAATTCATTGTTTTCATTGAAGTGATGAATATTTTGCATAATTTGCAAGAATAGTACCATTCTTAATTTCTGAATATTATTCTTTAAACATCTCTCGTTAATCTGCTCCCTGATTGTCCGATTTGGACCAATATATTCAATCAACTGGCCTGATAGGGACAGATGGTAATGCAGGCTAACTTCAAAAATTTCACTAAAACAGTTATGCTACGACATTCTTAATGATCATTGATAAATATGGTACGGTTATTGATTTCATAATTTGCAAGATTAATGTGCAGGCAAATGAGTGTACTGTATGAATAAGATTGTTCTTGGCATAAAAGCTCTGAGGCTGCAGATAATGCACTGTATCTTTCATCTTATGAACAATAAGAGCACTAAAAAAACAGGTTAAGAAGGAGGATAAAAAATGGGTAAAGTTTCATCTGTATACAGCATGTGCGGTATGTGTGCAGTCCGCTGCCCCATAAGAGTTGAGGTTGAAGACGGAGTTGTCAGGTGGATTGAAGGAAATCCCCATGAACCGGGATTGCGGGGCAGTATCTGTGCAAAAGGATCTGCCGGAGTTGCATTTGAATATGATTCAGAACGTCCACAGTATCCGATGATAAGAGATGGAGAACGAGGCTCTGGAACATGGAAGAAGGCTACATGGGATGAAGCTCTGGATTATATAGCAGAGAAACTTAAAGATGTAATAAAAAAATATGGAAGCAAAGCCATAGCTCTTTCTGACAGAAGTGGTCCTTTTACTGATCTAACAACAAGTTTTTTAAAAGCACTAGGTTCACCGAATTACTTCAATCATGATGATACATGCGCAAAAAACGTGGATATGGCATGTAGAAGCCTCTTTGGATTTAAGGGAAGGGGGGACTTCAGCTATGACTTTACCAACACAAAACATATCATACTTTATGCGAGAAATGTCTTTGAGTCTCTGCAGGTAAAAGAAGTCAATAATATACTGGATGCACTGGATAAAGGTGCAAAACTGACATATATGGATTGTAGGGCAACTGTTACTGCATCAAAAGCTGACAGATTTTTTATGATAAGACCAGGAACAACCTATGCCATTAACCTTGCTCTTATCAATGTTATATTGAAGGAAAGGCTCTATGACATTGACTTTGTAAACAGAATGACAACTGGACTAACTGAACTTGAGAGTTTTGTTGCTCCCTATACACCTGAGTGGGCAGAGAAAGAGAGCGGGATACCGGCACAGGAAATTATTAATCTTGCTCGCGATGTAAGCAATGATAAGCCTAAGGTGATATTTCATCCAGGATGGATGCTTTCAAGGCACACAAACTCCTTTTATGACAGCAGGGCTATTTACATCTTGAATGTCTTGATGGGAAATATTGAAACAAAAGGAGGATTAATTGTTGCAAAAGGACCTGCTGATGCAGGCAGAAAACCTTTAAATTCTCTCGGTGCAAAAATTCCAGATGTAAAAGACAAGATAGTTGATGCTGAGATGAAAGACAAGCCTTTTGGGACAGGTCATGTTGTTAATCTCTACAAGGCAATAAAGACAGGAGAGCCTTATTCCATAAAGGCATATTTTGCATACCGATATGACCCAATAGCTTCGCTTCCTGATCCAGAAGCACAAAAAAAGGTTTTAAATAATCTGGATTTATTGGTTTCTATTGATGTCAATTACAGTCAGACAGGATGGTATTCTGATGTAATTCTTCCAGAATCAACCTATCTCGAAAGATCAAATATAATTGGAACAGTAAAGGGATCCAAACCATCTTTTGTGATGAGAAGACAGGCCATTGCACCAAGATTTGACAGTAAACCAGCATGGGAGATATTCACGCTCATAGCTGAAAAAATGGGAGCCAGCCAGTATTTTCCATATAAGAGCATCGAAGATATATGGAACTACCAGCTTGAAGGAACAGGTGTTAAAATCGAAGATTTCAATGCCCGGGGCTCGGTTAGTCTAGCAAAGGATCCTATTTTCAAAGATAGAAATGAACTGAAATTCAAGACACCATCAGGCAAGATCGAGTTCGTATCACAGGAACTTACTAAGTCAGGATTTGAATCATTTAAACAATATGAAGCTCCATTGAAACCAGAAAAAGGTAAATTCAGATTAATCTTTGGAAGGAGTGCTGTTCATACCCATGCCCAATCGCAGAATAATATTTATCTCAACGAGATTATGCCAGAGAATGTTCTCTGGATAAATGAAAAGGAAGCAAAAGATTTGGGGATAAATGATGGAGATATAGTTGAAGTTTCTTCAGATGGGTTCAGCGGAACAATTAAAGCAAAGGTAACACCATACATTCATCCTGAAGCAGTATTTATGGTACATGGATTCGGTAACGAGATACCGCTCAAGACAAGGTCATACAAAAAGGGGCTCAGCGATAATAAGTTTCAGATAGGACTGCTTGAAAAAACAGACCCTGTTGGTGGCGGCGTTGCATTTAATGAATGTTTTGTAAGTATCAAGAAGGGATAAGAAGTCACAATAAGCATGCCCGACAGCAGTTCATCGTCATGGAATGTTTTCCCTGCGAAAAACCATGGCGTGTATCCGCATGTCCAAATGGATACGACTATACCCTATTATACTGCTCATGTAGCTTTATAAAATTCGCTCATATAATCTGACAGAGGATAAGTATCCCGCTTTTTCCAGTTCCTTATTGGTATAAATATCTTAACTCATGCTGTATTAAAAAAAGTTATACCCAGTTCAGCAGCTGAACTAAGCAATGAAATCCTCTCATTTTTCAGTAAATGGTGAATAAATGTGACTTAAACCCATACACCCAAATATGAAGTTTATAAAAACTGATATCAAAAGTTAGCTTTTAGGTCGTTCCATAAAAACATAATTAGCTAAGTGCTCAATACCTTTCCCTTTTATAGTGATAATCTTAGCATCAATGATATTGAAATAGGGTTTGAAAAGCGCAATCAGCTCATCAATGGATGAAAAATATAAAACCGTTCCAATTCCAGTTTTTCTATATCTTCCAGTGCCACCAAAACTTCTATCTCCTTCATTAAAACATACAGATAGATATTTTCCTCCTGGATTTAAAAGTTTATGTACATTTTTAGCGTATGTTTCCCTGTCACTAGGAAAGATGTGATGCAACAACTCCCAATCATAAGCGAAATCAAATGTTTCATCTATTTCATGAAGATCACCAAGAAGGTCTGTAACCAGGAACCTGCATTTAACTCCTTTTTTAAGAGCATTTTCCCGTGCATGCTTTATAGCAACTGAAGAGATATCAACTCCGGTAACATCAAAGCCCTTCCCGGCCAGGTATATAGCATAATTACCAGCTCCACAACCCAGATCAATTGCCTTGCATGGCTTAAGCTTCCCACTCTGCACTAACTCTACTAGAACTGCTGGAGGTGTTTCAACATTCCATGGAATTTTTTCCAATGGAATCATTTCATAGACTTTGTTCATTTCTCTAGAATATATACCTTCAGGAATTATTTTCATTCCCCCCTCATCTCTTGCTCAGTTTAAAATTTAGTGTACATCTTTTTCAAGAAAAAATTTTTATTCATAAATGATAAAATAAGTAAGCTTACCTTATATTTGATTGAAAATCCTGTTTAATGTTAAATTAAATAAATTTAAAATTCTAAAAGGAGTCAATGTATGAAAGGTATTAAAATTTTCATTTTGCTTTTTACTTTTGCATTTATTTTTGCCTGTAGTCAAAGCAAAGATGATGTAATTATCAAAGCCGGTTCTTCAAAACTTACCAAACAAGACCTTCAGGAAGACCTTAAAAGCTTTCCTCCTCAGACAAAGGCATTTCTCAGTTCCCCTGAAGGATTAAATCGTCTTAAAGATGAATTGATTAAAAGAGAAGTTTTATATGAAGAGGCAAAGAAAAAAGGTTTGACCAAATCAGAAGACTTTAAAAAAAGAATGGAAGAATTTAAAAAAATCACATTAATAAATATGCTTCTTGAGCAAGAACTCAAAGCAGTACAGCAGGATGTAACAGAAAAGGAAGCAAGAGAATATTATGATAAACATAAGGATGAATTTATCAACCCAACAGAACGAAGACTGAGCCAGATTGTTGTAAAGAATGAAGATGAAGCTAAAAAAGTTTATGAAAAAATCGATAAAGGTGAAGAATTCGAAAAAATTGCAAAAGAACTTTCAACTGATGAAAAAACAAAGGCATCTGGGGGAGATATTGGATTTTTTAAAAAAGGACAGCTTAATCAACAGATTGAAAATGCTGTATTCAGTCTGAGAAAAGGTCAGGTTAGTATGCCTTTAACTTACAAAGGAGAACTCTATATATTTAAGGTTACTGATGTTAAAGGAACTCCTGTTGAGTTTGATCAAATAAAATCTCAGCTTATTGAACAGCTGAAAGCTAAAAAACAGCAGGACTGGTTTAATAGCTACATTGAAGAGTTAAAAAAGAAACATAAAGTTGAAGTTAATGAAAAAGCATTACAGGAAATATTAAATCAGACTGTAAGCGGGAAATAACTATTTACCGATGCAGAACTCACTGAAAATAAGATCCAGAATTTCTTCAGTGGTAACAACTCCAACAATTTGACCTAAAAAGCTGAGCCCCTCTCTGAGAAACATTGCAGTAATCTCAAGGGGCTCTTTTCTTTTAAAACTCTCAAGAGCATTATTCAATGCATTCAATGTATCTTCAAGAGCCACTTTATGTCTCAATTTGGTTATCAATAAACCTTCCTGTGTATATCTTCCTGTCATTGTTGTTTTAAAAATGAGTTCTTTAAGTTCATTAATTCCTTCTGACATTAAAGCTGAAATTTCAAGTGTTGGTTTATCTTTAAGAGAATCCGGAAGCTTGAACTCTTTGCTTTTTATATCCTTTTTATTTATCACAACTATGACTCTCTTATTTATGATTTTGCTTATAATCTCCTCATCCAGACAGTCTATTGGTCTGCTTGAATCAAGAATTAAAAGTATAAGTTCAGCCTGCTCAACTGCCTTCATGGTTCTTTTTATTCCTTCTGCTTCAACAATGTCATGAGCCTGTCTTATACCGGCTGTATCAACTATTTTAAGAGGCATCCCCTTGATATTTACATATTCTTCAATTATATCTCTTGTAGTGCCTGGAATCTCTGTAACAATTGCTCTTTCTTGCATCAAAAGAGCATTCAAAAGAGATGACTTGCCCACATTGGGCTTTCCAACTATGGCAGTTGTAAGTCCTTCTCTATAAATTTTCCCTTTTTCATATCCTTCAATAAGGCTTTTAATTTCATCAATTATATGTTTAATTGACTCTTTAATCGCTTCTTCGGTAAGGCCATCAATATCTTCCTCTGGAAAATCAATATAAGCTTCTATATGTGCACAAATTCTCATCAAGGATTGTCTTAATTGGTTAATTTTATCTGAAAGTCTGCCACTTAGATGTTCAAGAGCTATTTTTTGTGCCTGATCAGTTTTTGCCCTGATAATATCAATTACTGATTCAGCCTGACTCAAATCAATTCGTCCATTTAAAAATGCTCTCTTTGTAAACTCTCCTGGTTCTGCTAGACGAACATCATGTTCAAGAACAATATCAAGAATTCTTTTCAATGTAATGTAACCGCCATGACAGTTTATCTCAACAACATCTTCTCTTGTATAGGTATTTGGAGCCCGCATAACAGTAACCAGAACTTCGTCAACTTTTTCCTCTGTAAAAGGGTCAACTATAAAACCATAGTGAATTGTATGCGTTTTTACATTATTAAGATTTATTCCTCTAGGAGATCTAAAGATTTTACTTACAACTGATATGGCTTCATTTCCACTTATTCGAATTATTCCAATACCGCCCTCTCCTAAAGGAGTGCTTATGGCAGCTATTGTGTCAGATTCTGAAGCAATCACGCAGTTTTTTTGATCTTCTTATTTATATAAAACTGCTGGGCAATTCCAAATATATTATTGATAAGCCAGTAAAGAATAAGGCCTGATGGAAAGCTTATAAACATAAAAGTAAATACCACAGGCATAATCAACATTATTTTTTGCTGTGTTGCATCAGCTGTAGAAGGTGTCATTTTTTGCTGGATTAGCATAGTTAAACCCATCAGGATTGGAAGCACATAATAAGGATCTTTTGAAGAAAGATCATTGATCCAGAGCATAAATGGCGCCTGCCTTAATTCTATAGCTATTATAAGAACCTTGTATAAAGCAAAAAACACAGGAAGCTGAAGAATTAATGGAAGACAGCCAGTCATAGGATTTATTTTGTATTTTCTATAAAGCTCCATCATCTCTTTCTGCAATTTCTGAGGATCATTTTTATACTGCTGTTTTAGTTGCATCAATTTAGGCTGAAGTTCACTGAGATGCTTCATTGATTTCTGTCCACGATTAACTATTGGAATAAAAGGAATCCTTATAAGAATTGTGAGTATTATGATAGCAACTCCGTAATTACCGGTAAGTCCATAAAGAAATTTTAGAAACCAGAATAGAGGTCTTGAAATTATTGAAAAAAATCCAAAATCTATAATATGTTCAAGTCCTACATTAAATTTTTTCAGATAATCATACTCTTTAGGACCAACAAATACTCTGTAAGCGTTCGTACCATCATGCAATTCAACTCCTGTAACAGCATCTCCATTATATGGCATCACAATAAATTGACTTACATTACTTACCGGCACAATTGCAGAGAAAAAGTATTTATCTTCCTGAGCAATCCATTTTACACCTTCTTTATAAGTAACTGTATCTTTTACCTTTGCTGGATTGAGTTCAATTCTATCAGTCTCTTTTAAAATTACAGGACCCCAGTGTGGTGAATCTTCTTTTTGATAAATACCAAAATCCTTCCCCAATGTTACATAATAACTGTCCATGCCATTTACTTCTTCCTTTACATCGATTACATAATCAGCTTTATTAAAGGTAAATGTTCTTTGTAAAAAGATATTATTATCACTGTAACTAAAAACAACCATCGCCTGATTTGAATCTTTAAAGGAAGCCCTTGAATCATCTATACTAAATATTATTTTTGAATAATTAACAGTTCCGTCTTTTAAAATTGAAAGAGCCTTGATTTCAGAAGAAGTTAGCTTTATTGGCATTCCATTCTTATCTTTATACTTTTTTAACTCAACTGATTTTATTGTTGCGCCTTCATTAGAAAGTATGATTTTAAAAACATCATTTTCAACTAAAATTTCTTTGGATTGCGCATCTTTAACAATCTGCTTTGGAGTTTGTCTTTGGACCGGTTGAACCTCTTGTGGTTGAGGCAAAACCACTTTCTCTTCTTTTTTTATATCCTGAGGAGCTTCAGCAGGTATATTTTTGGGTTTATAGTATTTTGTGTATAGATATTGACTCCCAAATAAAATAGCCATGCTTAAAATAACTGCTAAAAATGCTCTTAATCCTGCGTTTTCCATAGTTTTACCTTAACGGATCATATCCTCCTGGATGAAATGGATGACATTTCAGTATCCTTTTTACTGCAAAAAAAATGCCTCTTACTCCATATTTTTTAATGGCCAGTTCAGCATACTCTGAACATGTTGGAGTAAACCTACATGAAGGCGGCATTAGTGGCGAAATATACCTTCTGTAAATTTTTATTGGAATTAATAAAAATTGACAAGCTATGGAGTTAATCTCCATCTACCTTTTGCTCTTCTTCTTTTTATAACTCTTCTTCCTCCGGGTGTGCTCATTCTTTTGAGAAATCCGTGAGTTCTTTTCTTTTTGAGCTTGTGAGGATGGTAAGTTGTATATGTTCCCAATTTTTACCTCCTGTTAAATTTTATATGGAATAAGTAATTTTATAGATTTATACATCGTCTCATCGACCTCAGCTGCATGCCTCAGATGTCTCATTCTCTTTGAAGGCTTGCCCGTAAGTAAATGACTTTTGTTTGCTCTTCTCCGCATGATTTTTCCACTACCAGTAACCTTAAACCTTTTTGCCGCTCCTCTGTGAGTTTTAAGTTTTGGCATAAAGAACCCTCCTCAGCAAGTTTAGATAAGTATTTTAATAAATTTTTTGATAAAATATCAATCTTTACCAGGAGCTATAATCATGCTCATGGCGTTTCCTTCAAGACGAGGCTCTTGCTCAATTTTATGAGCAAATCCAATAAGAAGAGCTTTTATTTTATCAAAAATTTTCATACCTGTCTCTGAATGAACAATTTCTCTTCCTCTGAAAAAAAGTGTTACTCTTGCTTTATTTCCATCTTCAAGAAATCTTTTAATATGTTTAACTTTGAGTTGCAGGTCATGGTCTGAAATCTGTGGTCTTATTTTTATCTCTTTTACAGTGGATGTCTTCTTTGATGACGTTTTCTTTTCAAGTTGATACTTATATTTTCCATAATCCATGATTCTGCAAACCGGTGGGTTTGTATTAGGTGCTACTTCTACAAGGTCATACCCTCTTTCTCTTGCCATCTGAATAGCCTCTCTAATGTTTACAACTCCCAATTGTTTTCCATTTTCATCAACCAGTCTTACTTCTTTTACCCTGATTTCCTCATTTACTCTAATATCCTTTGTTGCTATGTTATCACCTCCAGTGATTATTTTTTATCTTTTATGTCAGCATTGAGAAAATCAATGAACTTTTCAAACTCTAAAAGTTCAAAATTCTCTCCATCTCTTTTACGAACAGTTATCTTCCTGGATTCAACCTCATTATCACCAACTATCACCATATACGGTATTTTATTTAAAGTTGCCTGCCTTATTTTATAGCCAATTTTTTCGTTATCAATATTCAATTTAACCCTGAAATCTTCTTTAATAAGTTGATTATAAATTTTAGTTGCATATTCAAAATGTTTCTCAGAAATGGACATAACTTCAATCTGAACAGGAGCAAGCCATAGAGGAAAAGCTCCAGCGTAATGCTCAATAAGCACACCCATAAATCTTTCAAGCGAACCCATCAATGCTCTATGTATCATAATTGGTCTGTGTTCTTTCCCATCTTTTCCTCTGTATGTAATGTCAAATCGTTCCGGAATATTAAAATCAACCTGAATTGTGCTGCACTGCCAGGACCTGTTAAGAACATCTCTTATTTTTATATCAATTTTGGGTCCGTAAAAAACACCTTCCCCGGGGTCAATATGATAAGTCAGTCCTCTATTTTTGAGAGCCTGTTCTAACGCAAGAGTAGCCCTATCCCAGTTTTCAAGATTTCCCACATATTTTTCAGGTCTTGTAGAGATATAAATTTCGTAAGAACTGAAACCAAATGTAGAAAGCATAAACACTGTAAAATCAAGAACTTTCTGAATTTCATCCTCAAGATGTTCCTCAGTACAAAAGATATGTGCATCATCCTGAGTAAATCCTCTTACTCTTAAAAGCCCGTGAAGAACTCCTGACCTTTCATATCTATAGACAGTTCCAAGCTCTGCAAATCTTAATGGAAGCTCTCTATAACTGCGAAGTTCTGACTTATAAACCTGAATATGAAATGGACAGTTCATTGGTTTTAACTGATAAAAAATCTCGTCAATCTCCATAGGAGAAAACATATTTTCTTTGTAAAAATCAAGATGACCGCTTTTTCTCCATAAATCAAGTTTTGCAATATGAGGAGTATAAAGAAGTTGATAACCTGCTTTTAAATGTTCATCTCTCCAGAAATCTTCTATAACTTTTCTAACTATCGCTCCATTTGGAAGCCATATTATAAGACCTGGTCCTATATCATCGCTTATCTCAAAAAGTTTCAACTGTTTACCTAGCTTTCTATGATCTCTCTTTTTAACTTCTTCGAGAAACTTCAAATACTCATCAAGCTCTTGTTTCGTTGGAAATGCTGTTCCATATATTCTCTGAAGCATCTTATTACGCTCATCACCTCTCCAGTAAGCACCTGCAACACTCAAAAGCTTGAATGCTCTGACAATACCTGTATGTGGGATGTGAGGACCTCTGCATAAATCAATAAAATCACCTTCTTCGTATATTGAAACTTTATCATCATTAATCTCATTTATGATTTCAATTTTATAAAACTCCCCAAGACTCTTAAAAAGATCTATCGCCTCTTCTTTGGACAACTCCTTTCTTATAAAAGGTTGCCTTGATTTTATAATTTCATGCATTTTCTTTTCGATTTTCTGAAGGTCTTCTTCTGTAAATGGTATATCTCTATCAAAATCATAATAAAATCCATCCTCAATAGCAGGCCCTATTGTTACCTGCACTTCGGGAAATAACATTTTTACTGCATGAGCCATAATATGAGCTACAGAATGCCTTAAAATCTCAAGACCCTCAGGATGTTTCGGTGAGATAATTTCAACTTCTTCATCACCATTAAGGGAGTATATAGATGACAGATCCTTTAGTTGTCCGTTTACTTTGACAGCTATTGCCTGATTTTCTGTCAAAAATTTTTTTAACTCATCAGGTTTTAGCTCAAATATTCTACCTTCTTTTTTTATCTTAATTAGCTTCCTCCTTCAAAATTTTTCAACATTTATATTAATCCAAAAACCTTACCACAATCAACTAAAATTTGTCTTGCTACAACCTTTATATATAGTTCAGTTATCAAAATTTTTCTATCATCAATCAGGATAACAGAGCATTCCATCAATCATTTTAAATTTTCTTGTACATTTCTGCGCAAGAGATTCATTATGAGTAACTATTATAAAAGTTGTGCCAGCTTCTGAATTAATATTCTGAAATACCTCAAAAAGTTCATTGGCTGATTTAGAATCAAGATTTCCAGTTGGTTCATCAGCAAGTACTAATGAAGGGTTTTTAAATAAAGCTCTTGCTACTGCCACTCTTTGCTGCTCTCCTCCAGAAAGCTCACCTGGCCGATGATAAACTCTATGGTCTACCCCCAATTTTTTTAATATTTCAACTGCCCTGTCCTTTAATTCAAGCTGATTTTTTTTATTCCTTATATTATCAGTTGCAATCAACTCTGGCATCATTACATTTTCTACCACATTAAACTCTGGCAAAAGATAATGAAACTGAAAAACAAAACCAATATGTCTATTACGAAACTCTGCAATAGCATCCCTTGAAAGATTTAAAGGCTTTATCTCCTTATCAAAAAAGTATGAAATCTCTCCTTCAGTTGGAAGGTCAAGAGTCCCAATAATATGAAGAAAAGTACTCTTCCCAACGCCACTTGCTCCTGTAATAGCAACAATCTCTCTATTATAAGCCATGAAGTCAATTCCCTTTAATACCTGAATTGGACCTGCTTTTGAGAAATAGCTTTTCTTAAGGTTTTTTGTTATCAGGATCTCTTTTTTCATTACGAAATGGTTTTCCATAATCATCTATTTTTTTTAAAACAGATTTATGAATGTTATCTGCTTTGTCTGCTGCGTAGTGAAATGTTTTCTTAACAAATCCTGTTGTTTTATCTCCTATTGATCTTATTTTCCCGCCTCCGAATAACAGAGCTATGATAAAAAATACAATAAAAACAATGATACAGAGACATCCAATATTTCTTATAAATCGAAACATCACTCATACCTCAAAATCTCAACAGGATTTAGTTTTGAAGCTCTATGCGCTGGATAAATTGTTGAAATAAGACTGATTAAAAGAGCACTGGCAGATATCAATGCAACATCCAGAATTTTCACTTTAACTGGCAGTTTGCTCAGGTAATAAACATCAGCAGGAAGTTTAACAATATCATATGATTTTATAATTTCGCACAAAGCCAGTCCTCCTGCAAGACCAAACAGAGTTCCAATTAACCCAATGATAAGACCCTGAGACATAAAAATCAATTTTATCAAATTATCTGTTGCTCCCATTGATTTTAATATTGCAATATCTCTCTGTTTTTCAGTAACGTTCACCATCAGCATACTTATTATATTAAACGATGCAACCAGTACAATAAGTATTAAAATAACAAACATGGCGAATTTTTCAAGCTTTAATGCAGAGAAAAGATTCCTGTTCATCTGCATCCAGTCTTTCACGTAAAATGAGTCTCCCAGCTGTTTTGTAAGAGTTTGGCTAATTTTATCTGCTCTATAAACATCTTTAAGCTTGAGTTGAATTCCAGTAACTTTATCTCCATAATCAAAAAATGTCTGCGCTGTTTTCAAATCTGTTATTGCAAGATTTGTATCATACTCAAACATTCCTATTTCAAAAATTCCAGTAACAATAAATTTCTTCACCTTTGGAATAACACCTAATGGACCAATTGTTCCCATTGGCGATATAACTGTTACTGTATCTCCTGGTAGAACTCCAAGTAGATTGGCAAGCTCTTTTCCAATGATTATCCATGGTAGGTCTGTATAATTCTGATGTTTGTATTTGATATGCTGGAATATCTCTGTTGTTTGTCTGTCATACTCAGGGATAATACCTCTTATATACAGTCCGTGAGCTCTTTTACCTGAAGAAACCAGAACCTGTCCCATTACAAAGGGAGAGTACGCTTTAATCTCATCTTTTTTTGATAATAATTCCATCAAACTTCTGTAATCACTTATTCCTCCAGAATAGCTCAGAACAACAGCATGTGCTTGTGTACCAAGTATTTTTTTCTGTAAATCCTCATGAAAACCACTTACAACAGATATAACAACTATTAAAGCCATAACACCAAGCGCAACACCACTTATAGAAATTACAGTGCCAAAAGAAAGTCCTTTTTTTCGACTTTTTAGATATCGTAAGGCAATAAAAAAAGGAAGTCTCATTTTGTTTCTGGTCTTAAAAGAGGAAAAAGTATAACATCTCTTATTGAATGAGTGTTTGTTAATATCATCACAAGTCTGTCTATTCCAATACCTTCACCAGCTGCAGGAGGCATTCCGACTTCAAGAGCTCTTACAAAATCTTCATCCATTTCTGGAGCTTCTTCATCACCCTGAAGTCTCTCCTCGAGTTGACGGAGAAATCTCTCTTTCTGATCAATAGGGTCATTCAGTTCTGAAAAAGCATTAGCTATCTCTCTTCCAGCAATAAAAAGTTCAAATCTTTCAACAAGTTCAGGATCGTCTTTCTTTCTTTTTGCAAGAGGAGAAAGCTCGACAGGATAATCAATAATAAATGTGGGCTGTATAAGCTCTGGTTCAACTATTTCTTTGAATATCTCATCAAGAATTTTAGTAAGACTGCTATCTTTAGGAATCTCTATTCCCTTCTGTTTAGCCCATTGTGAAGCCAGATTGTGATTCTTCATAATTTCTTCAGGCACTCCCTTTTCTTTCAAAGCATCATACATAGATACTCTTTTGTATGGAGGGGTTAAATCAATCATATAATCTCCATACTCTATCTGAAGGCTTCCGCAGACTTTTGAAGCAACATAACTGAAAAGCTTTTCTGTAAAATCCATAAGCCAGTGATAATTTTTGTAGGCAACATAAAACTCTATCATTGTAAATTCTGGATTATGCTTTGTTGATATTCCTTCATTACGAAAATTCTTCCCAATTTCAAATACCTTTTCAAAGCCACCAATAAGAAGTCTTTTTAAATAAAGCTCTGGAGCAATTCTCAGGTAAAGTTCCATATCAAGAGCTTCATGATATGTTTTAAATGGCTTTGCGCGTGCTCCTCCTGCAATTGTATGCATCATCGGAGTTTCAACTTCAAGAAAACCCTCATTTTCAAGAAATTCTCTCATATATTTTATTATTTGCTGTCTTTTAATAAAAATTTCTTTTACAGATGGATTTACAATGAGATCAACATATCTCTGTCTGTATCTTGCCTCAATGTCCTTAAGACCATGCCATTTTTCAGGAAGAGGCCTTAATGATTTACTTAAAAATACAACATCATTAACTTCAACTGTTAATTCATTTGTCCTGGTTCTGAAAAGTCTTCCCTTAACTCCTATGATATCTCCTATGTCAAGGTTTTTTATCAGCGTGAATTTTTCTCCCAAAATATCCTTTCTGAGATAAATCTGAATTCGTCCTCTGGAATCCTGAATATGAGCAAAGGATGCTTTGCCAAAGTCCCTTAAAAGAATAACCCGTCCCGCAATAGAAACGTTTATATTTGTATTTTCAAGATGCTCTTTGTCTAATTCACCATATTTTTGAATAATCTCCTCTGTACTATCAGAAGGCTGAAAATCTCCATTGTATGGTTCTATACCAACACTTCTTAAATTTTCAAGTTTTTTAGTTCTCTGTTGAATTAGTTCTGTTAAAGGTGTTTCCTGCATTGTTTTAAATTATACCCCCTCGTAAATTATTAGTCAATTAATTAAAAAATAATTAAAAAATCGGGGCGAGCCGATTTGAACGGCCGACCACTCGCACCCCAAGCGAGTGCGCTAACCAGGCTGCGCTACGCCCCGATTCAAGAAAGCATATCAAGTATTTCTTTTAATTTATATTTAACCTTTTCTATTATATCTTCTTTTGTTAATTTATCAGAGTGATTTAGTCTATACATTTTTTCCAATTTCTGCCTTACACCCTGTATCGTATATCTATCATCATAAAGCATTTTTTTAATCAAAAACAGTATTTCTATATCCTTTTTAGTATACAACCTCTGCCCTGATCTGGTCTTTACAGGCTTTAAAAATGGGAACTCAGTTTCCCAGTATCTTAAAACATAAGGTTCTAATCCAGTAATTCTGCTTGTTTCTCCAATTTTATAAAAAAACTTATGAGGAAACTCTTTCTGTAAAGGCTCTCCCATTTTAACTCATATTTTTCTTAATTATCTTCTTTAATTGTTCAGAAGCTCTAAAACTCACAACCTTTCTTGGTTTAATTTCAACGGTCTGCATGGTTTTTGGATTTCTACCTATCCTGCTTCCCTTTTTTCTGACTGTAAAAACACCAAATCCTGATATTTTCACAACTTCTTCTTCTACTAAAGCTTCCTTCATTGTTTCAAAAACAGTCTCCACTATTTTTTGTATCTCTGTTTTTGGTAATCCGACTCTTTCAAAGATAAAATTCACAAGATCTGCTTTTGTCATTTCTTCCTCCTTCACATAACAATTCATTGAATTTTATCTTATTTTATTGCAATATTGTCAAGCTTAAGTTCTTTGACTTATCTTGATTTTTTATGTTAATTTTTTAAGAGATAAACGAAGAAAGGAGGAAGATTATGCATACATTGAAGACAATGGTTTTAATGGTTTTTCTGACAGTTTTTTTTATATTTGTTGGCTCATTAATCGGTGGTAAGCAGGGTGCTACATTTGCTTTAATAATTGCTCTGGGTATGAACTTTTTCGCCTACTTTTTCAGTCATAAGATAGTACTTTCTATGTATAGAGCAAAAGAGATTACCGAGGCAGAGGCTCCAGAGTTATATAGTATTATAAGAAGACTCACACAGAAAGCAGGACTGCCAATGCCAAAGGTGTATATAATAGATTCTGATCAACCAAATGCCTTTGCCACTGGCAGGTCACCAAAGCATGGTGTTGTTGCTGTTACAACTGGAATTATGAGAATTCTTTCCATGGAAGAACTTTCCGGTGTCATAGGACATGAACTCGCTCATATAAAACACCGAGACATACTTATTAGCACAATTGCTGCAACATTTGCTGGCGCTATATCATATCTTGCTCAAATGGCTCAATGGGCATTAATTTTTGGCGGAGGAAGACACGATGACGACGAGGGCGGAGGACATCCTATAGTTGCCCTTCTTATGATGATAATTGCACCTCTAGTGGCAATGATTATCCAACTTGCTATAAGCAGATCAAGAGAATATGCTGCAGATGAAGAAGGAGCATCAATTGCTGGAAATCCATTATATCTAGCAAATGCTTTAAAAAAACTGCACTATGCATCACAGGCAATACCCATGAATGCAAATCCTGGAACAGCTCATCTTTTTATTGTTAATCCTCTTTCCGGTAAAAGTTTAATGAAACTTTTCAGCACTCATCCTCCAATTGAAGAAAGAGTTGCTCGTCTTGAAGCAATGGCAAGAAGCAGGAGGTACTAATGGCAAAAGTTTTAATTCTCCTGGGAAGTGATAGTGATTTTGAGATAATGAAAAAAACAACAAAAGTTTTTAAAGAGATGGATATCACTTTTGAAATTGATGTTTGTTCTGCTCATAGAACTCCTGAAAGAGCAAGAAAATATGCGGAAGAATCTGAAACTCAGGGGATTGAAATAATTATTGCTGCTGCCGGAATGGCAGCACATCTGGCTGGTTTTATAGCTGCTCATACTGTGATTCCTGTTATTGGTGTTCCTGTAGCAAGTGGTGCACTAAATGGAGTTGATGCTTTACTTTCAACAGTCCAGATGCCTCCCGGAATTCCAGTAGCTACTGTAGGAGTAAATGGAGCAGAAAATGCTGCTTATCTTGCATGTGAGATTCTTTCCATAAAATATCCTGAAATAAGAGATAAATTGAAACAGAAGCGAATTGAAATGCATAATAAAGTTCTTGAAAAATCAAATAAAATAAAGAAAGAAATTCTTTAAAAGCCACTCATTAAAACCATCAAAAGTTATTTAAACTGAAGAAGAATAATTATATATTTAATTTCCTTATTTTATGGCGGGCATTTACTGCAAATAGATGCGAAAACAGAAGTTGATAGATATCTATCTCCTCTATCAGGAAGAATAGCCACAATAACTCCACTGCGAAGTTCACTGGCCTTCTTAATTGCTACATGGACCGCTGCACCTGAAGACATACCAACAAACACGCCTTCTTTTGTGGCCAACTTTCTTGTAGTATCAAATGCTTCCTCGTCGTTAACATATATTCTTTCATCAAGCCTTGATGGATCAAAAATCTTGGGCACAATGGCTTCAGACAGATTTTTTAATCCCTGAATTCTATGCCCTGGAACAGGTTCAGCCCCTATTATCTGAATACTTTTATTGTATTCTTTCAATCGTTTACTCACTCCCATTAACGTACCCGTTGTACCAATTCCAGCCACAAAATGTGTAACTTCACCATTTGTTTGTTCAATAATTTCCTTTCCAGTAGTTTCATAATGAGCTCTTGTGTTAGCTTCATTATCAAATTGATTTGGCATAAAATAAAGCTCAGGTGCCTCCTCATAAATCTGATATGCAAGCCTTATTGCTCCATCAGTACTTTCTTCAGCAGGAGATAGGATCAGTTCTGCTCCAAGTGCTTCAAGCACTCTTCTTCGTTCAACACTCACACAGGTTGGCATTACCAGTTTAATTCTGTATCCTTTTGCTGCAGCGATCATTGCCAGTCCTATGCCTGTATTACCTGATGTTGGTTCAAGAATTATTTTTTCCTTTGTAAGTAACCCCTTTTCTTCAGCATCCTTTATCATATAAAAAGCAGTTCTGTCTTTTATTGATCCGCCCGGATTTGCTCCTTCAAATTTCCCATAAAGAACAACTTTTGGATTTGGGTTGATTTTATCAAGTCTTATAAGAGGGGTGTTCCCTATAATGTCTATAACGCTCATCATTTTTTAGTATATCACAGTTTTTTAAACTTTTTCCTTACTTTATCAATTTCTCCGCAACTGAATTTGCCTTCAGAACAACGATCTGTTAAGCATGGAGGTCCAGCATTTTTGAAAAGTAATGGCGATATTCCTTTTACAAGTTTCAGCATATCTGTGGCAAGATTTCTTATCTCCCACTGAGCACGGTTACAACATCTTACTCTGAAAAAATGAAGTAATTCTCTGGCATTCATAGTTATAACTATCTTTGTTTCAGCAGCATTTGGTAGTACAAATCTCGCATCCTGACGGGCAAGTTCGCCCTTAAATCCTCTTTTTTCAAGAGCTTCAAGAATTTTACAATAATATTCATGAGTTTTAGTCATTGCTTCAAGAAAAAGAGCTCTTGTCTCTTCATTTTCTTTAATGATTGGTGGAATGATAAAATCAAATCCTTTTTCCTCGCTTACATATCTCTGAGACTGCTGACTGTAGGATGCAATACGATGTCTTACAAGCTGATGAGAACATGCACGCGAAATTCCTTCAACTGCGAAAGTAAAGGAAACATGCTCAAAGGGGCTTAAATGCCCGCTTTTTATTAAAATATTTATCAATCTACTCTTTTCATCCTCTGTTATTTTCCCCTTTAATTCGTCAATACTTACAGGGCTGTAACACAGTCTTGCGGAAAAAGCCACCACACTTTCAGGATCTGGTGTGTGTTCAAGAATGAAAACCTTCAAAGAAGCTTCTCTCATATAACGCCTTTTGTGGAAGGTAAAGTCTCTCCTGTTACTTTAGTTGCATCCTTTAATGCTTTAGCAAATGCCTTAAAAATTGCCTCAATTATATGATGAAAATCTTTACCATACAACACATTGATATGAAGATTGATTTTTGCATTAATCGTAATAGCTCTAAAAAACTCCTCAAATAGTGCAATATCGATATCTTTTATATATCCATCAAAAGGAACATTGTAAACAAGAAATGGCCTTCCACCAATGTCCAGTGAAACCTGAGCCAGAGCTTCATCCATTGGAATTGACTGAAAACCATATCTTTTTATTCCTCTTCTGTCAGACAGAGCATCATTTATACAATTTCCAAGCACTATTCCTGTATCTTCTATGAGATGGTGATAATCTATATGAGTATCTCCTTTTGCTTTAATTTTTAAATCAATCCCTCCGTGAAATGAAAAAAGTTCAAACATATGATTTAAAAAACCAATAGGTGTTTGAATTTCATTGACACCCTGTCCGTCAAGGTTGATTTCCATTTCAATTTCTGTTTCTTTTGTTTTTCTTGTAAGTCGCGCAACTCTCATTTTAAGACCTCTAAAATATTTTTTAATTCTTTAAGAAATTCATCATTTTCCTGTTTTGTTCCAACTGTAACTCTTAATGAATCTGGTAAAATAGATGATAAATCTCTTATAAGAATACCTCGTTTGGATAGTTCATTATAGATTTTTTTGCTTTCTTTAATCTTAAAGAGAATAAAATTAGCCTCAGAAATGAAAACTTTTATTCCATTAATTTTCAAAAGTTCTTTATAAAGTCTCTGTCTTTCCTTAATAATCTCTTTAATAAACGAATTAATTTTAGAATAAAATTTTGTAAGAGCCTGTTCTGCAACGTACTGACTTAAGGCATCCAGATTATAAGGAAGTCTTACTTTGTTAATCTCCTGCAAAACTGTTTGATTTCCAATTAAATATCCCACTCTTAACCCTGCAAAACCTATTTTACTTAAAGTTCTCAGTATAACTAAATTATCAAAATCTTTAAGAAATGGCAGAAATCCATTTTTACTGCAAAATGGATGATATGCTTCATCAATCACAACAAGGGAGGATTTTTGCCTGGCAAGTTCAATTATGCCAAGAATCTTATCCGACGAAAAAGTATTCCCCGTAGGATTATTTGGAGAACTAAGGAAAATAATATGTGGTCTTTTTGAAATGATAGAGCTTGTCATTTTTTCAAAATCAATGTCAAAATCATTATCAAGAGAAACTTCTAGTCTTTCAACTCCAACAGATTGAGCAATGATTCCATACATTGCAAAAGTAGGCACAGGATAAATAACCGGGCCTCCAAAGGTAAGAATTAGATAGTAAATAAGTTCATCAGAACCATTACCAACAATTATATCTTTGTAGCTTATCTTGAGCTTTTTTGACAGAGCTTTTTTCAGTTGTATGGCTTCAGGATCAGGATATCTATTTAAATCAATGTCAACATCTGTAGTAATATCCGATAACTTCACAGGAAATGGAGATTCATTTGCGTCAAGCTTTATTTTATAAGGAATTTCTTTTATCTCATAAGGTTTGAGGTTTTTTATGAAATCTCTTACAATAAGATTTGCATTGAATTTCTTCATAGATTTTTATCATAAATGCTTATGAAAAGATTGTCAACTTTTCAATTTTCAGGATATAATAACTTCCTATGGATATAAAATTTTTTCGTCAGATAGGCAAAAAAATTTTTAAAGAAATATCAAAAAGAAAACCTTATTTAAACTTAACCCCTCTTGGCAGAGGAGCATCTGGAGATATAACCTTTCAAGTTGATAGAGTGGCAGAGGATATAATAATTCAGAGTATTAAAAGCGCGGGATTAAATTGTAACATAATAACTGAAGAAGGAGGCTCCACATTAGTTCAGGGAAAGAATTCAACCATCATTATAGACCCTATTGATGGAAGTAAGAATGCTATTTCTGGAATACCTTTTTTTTCAACATCAATTGCCCTTGCTGATGGAGATTGTCTGGATAGTTTACAGATGGGATATATAATAAATCTTGTAAATGCTGATGAATTCTGGGCAATTAAAGGAAAAGGCGCTTATATGAATGGTGCAAAAATTAAAACCCGCACTGAACAAAGACCGATAGTTATAGCATTTGAATCCTCAAATCCTGATATTGATCTACTAAAAATTTCTCCTCTTTTTAAATTTGCACATAGAGTGCGATGTTTCGGCAGTACTGCTCTTGATCTTGCATATTTTTCATCAGGAGCTATGAGTATCTTTATAATACCTTCTTTTTCAAGAATTTTCGATTTTTCTGCAGGAGTTTTGATTGCAAAGGAAGCTGGAGCAGTTTTATCTGATATTAATGGTAATTTTATTGAAGGATTACCTGTTGAATTCAAAACAAAAACCACTTTAGTTGCCTGCGCAGATACAGAAATTCAAAAAAAAGTTTTAAAATTACTTCAAAAATAATGGAACATTCTTCTACAAAAAAACTTTTCTTAACCCTTGTAGTAACTTTTTTAATTTTTTTGATAGAAATCATTGGAGGAATATTAAGTAATAGTCTTGCGCTTCTCAGTGATGCAGGACACGTTTTTACAGATGCACTTGCTATTGTTCTTAGTCTGATTGCTTCCATAATTATGAAAAAACCTTCAGGAAGTAAAGCTACCTTTGGATATCAAAGAATCGGTATTCTTACAGCATTCATAAATGGAATAAGCTTAATTATAATAGCTGCTTTTATTCTGATAGAGGGCTATAAAAGATTAATTGAACCGCCGCTGATTAATTATAATGTAATGCTTCCTGTTGCGGTATTTGGTTTTCTTGGTAATTTACTAATGGCATGGATCCTTGGCCACAGACATGAAGACTTAAACATTAAGAGCGCATGGCTTCATGTTATAGGAGATACAATATCATCATTTGGAGTTATAGTTGCTGCACTGATAATCAGATATACAGGATGGTTAATTATTGATCCTATTATGAGTGGTTTCGTGGGATTGATAATTATAACTGGAGGAGTGCGTGTTTTAAAAGATTCTATATGGATATTCCTGGAACTTGTACCAAAAGGGTTTAATGTGGAAAAAATCTCTAATAAAATAAAAGAAATTTCTGAAGTTGTTGACATTCATGATGTTCATATATGGTCTATTGGATCCAGCATTCCTGCTTTTTCAGCTCATGTTGTTGTTAAGGATTGTCTGCTTAGCGAAGCAGATAGAGTAAGAAAGAAAATTGAGGGAATTCTTATAAATGTTGGAATCAAACATAGTGTTATTCAGATAGAATCCGTCAAATGTGATAACAGTTCAATTTATTGCGATTTTGAAAAATCGTTAAATTACTTAAACCACAGTCATAGTTAAATTTTTTTAAGCGTCTGTTCAAGCCTAAACTGTAAGTCAAGTTGCAGGCTTTCAAGTTCTCTTAATTTTTTCAACTTTTCTGAAGAAACTTTTTCTTTTATTTTATCACAGATGAAATTAATGCAGAATACATCTCTTGCAATAAGACAGCATCCTGTATCAGTGAGAAAATAGCACATATCAGGCATTTGAGGACCTTCCGGACATCTAATTCCTAAAATAAGGTTTATAAGAATAAGTTCATCAGAATATTTAAACTCTATCGCACTTCCGCAGCAGGATTTAGTTTCTTTACCACACTGAGCACATATTTCAGACATTCCAGATGAAACTCTTTCATTATCAGCTTTAACTATGAGTTCTTTTAATTGAAAAAACAGATTTTCTATTTTTGATATACTTTTTTTCTTTTCAATTTCTTGAAGCCTGTTTTTTAGAAAATCTATTTTTTCAGACATAAGACTCATATATTAATTGTGCCTTAATTTATCAATAAAGTAAACCCGAATAATAATTTAATTCGTTAGATTAAAAAATATTTTATAATTTTTAATAACAGAGCTGTTATTCTTCCTGAATCTACATTTAAAAACAGAATCTTACCCTTAAATTTCTTATTTGACTTTTTAATTTAAAATATATTATTTTTAAATGGTTTGCGTTGTGTTAATGCGGGCAGGTAGCTCAGTCGGTAGAGCAGGGGCCTGAAAAGCCCCGTGTCGGCGGTTCAATTCCGTCCCTGCCCATTTAAATGTAATGTTCTGATGATATTTGACAAAAATTAATTTGAAAGTTTAGATTAAAGTTTATAGTAGTGGGCCGCTAGCTCAGCAGGCAGAGCACCGCCCTTTTAAGGCGGGTGTCGTTGGTTCGAATCCAACGCGGCTCATACTTTCAAGTCCCCATCGTCTAGCCAGGCCTAGGACATCGCCCTTTCAAGGCGGTAACAGGGGTTCAAATCCCCTTGGGGACGTTTAAAGCCGCAGGATAGTTCTTCCTGCGGCTTTTTTTATTTGACCTGAACAAAACCTGCTTTTTTAGCTTTGCATACTGGGCAACGATAATCCTCTGAAACTTCTTCAAACGAAGTATCTGGTTTAATTTTATTTTTCTCACATCCTTTAGAAGGTTCATAGATGTATCCACAGTGGATACATCTATAGGGAGCTTTGTTACAATTCTTTACTCTGTCCATTTTTTAACTCCTCAATTTTTAAATTAAGAGGCCTTTTCCATCGTACCCTTCTGTCCACATTTTGGACATTTTTGAGGCTTACATTTTCCTTCTTTTGTAGCACCACATTTACTACATTTAAAAATTGCCATAATTTTTCACCTCCTTTATATTGTTTTATTTTAATTTATTTTAAATAAAAATATTTCTAATGTCAAATTAACTATTTTCTCGCAAAATACTTATTCCTAAAGCTTGATTAAATTAATGTTAGCTTATAAATAAAATAAGTTATAATAAATTTTATCAACTTAATCTCAGGAGGAGTTTGAATGCATATAGCAATAATTGGAACAGGATATGTGGGGCTTGTTACTGGAGCCTGTTTTGCTGAATTTGGTGTATTTGTAACCTGTGTTGATAAAGATCAGGAAAAAATTGAAAAACTCAAAAAAGGCATTATACCGTTTTATGAACCAGGACTTGATGATATTGTAAAAAGGAATTTAAAGGAAGACAGGCTAAAATTCACCACTCAACTTGATGAAGCCGTTAATGAAGCTCTTGTGATATTCATTGCAGTAGGAACACCACCCAGGGGAGATGGCTCTGCAAATCTTGAATACGTGGAAGAAGTTGCAAAAGAAATCGCAAAAAATATGACAAGTTATAAAGTAATTGTTACAAAAAGCACTGTACCTGTTGGAACAGGAGCAAAAATAAAGGAAATTATCAAACAACATCTTGAAAAACCTGTGGAGTTTGACATTGTATCAAATCCGGAGTTTTTAAGAGAAGGCTCCGCTGTTGAGGATTTTATACGCCCCAATAGAGTTGTAATTGGTGCGGAAAGTGAACAGGCAATTGCAATAATGAAAGATCTTTATAAACCTTTATATCTAATAGAAACTCCATTTGTAATTACAGACATACCCACATCTGAATTAATAAAATACGCAACTAACAGTTTTCTTGCCACCAAGATATCTTTTATTAACGAAATATCAGCTTTATGTGAGGCAGTTGGTGCAAATGTAAATACTGTTGCAAAAGCAATGGGACTTGACGGCAGAATTGGCCCAAAGTTTCTGCATGCAGGAATCGGTTTTGGTGGTTCATGTCTTCCTAAAGATACCATGGCAATTGTTAAAATAGCCGAGGAAAAAGGAGTAAAACTCAATATTGTTAAGGCTGCAATTGAGGTTAATCAGAGACAGAGGGAAAGACTAACTGAAAAAATAATCAATGCGTTTAATAACAATATTGACGGTAAAGTTATAGGTATACTTGGGTTGTCTTTTAAGCCTAATACTGATGACATAAGAGAAGCCCCTGCAATATATATAATTCAGACCCTTCAGAAGAAGAAGGCGATAATAAAAGTTTATGATCCAGCAGCAATGGAAAACACTAAAAATATTTTTCCTGAGATAATTTACTGTTCAGATGCCTATTCTGTAGCAAAAAATGCTGATGCACTGGTGGTTGTTACAGAATGGAATCAATTCAGAAATCTTGATCTTGAAAAACTTAAAACTCTGATGAAAGGTGATCTGTTCTTTGATTTTAGAAATATTTATGATCCACATAGAGTAAAACAATCGGGATTTAAATATTTTGGAGTGGGAAGACATTAAAAGTTTTTTTCAAAAATTGCCTGAAAACAAGGATGATTTCTTATTTGATCATAAGTTTTTGATGTTTTAAGATATCTCCAGTTATTATAACCTTTTTTAATTGCTTTTATAAGCCATTTACAGGCTTCTTCGGGCATTCCTTTGCTTGCATAAAGCTCTGCCATGCTGTTTAATGCATAAATATTATTGGGATTAAGTTCAACAGACTTTTTTATATCCCTCTCAGCTTCTTCAATTTTACCCATTAACAAAAAAGTAAATCCTCTATTATTATATGGCATTCCATTGTTTGGTTTTAATTCAATTGCTCTATTATAGTCAGCAATTGCCAATTCATAAAGACCAAGCACAGAGTAGACTATGCCACGATTATTGTATGCGAGAAAATAATCGGGATTTAATTCAATTGCTCTGGTATAATCAGCGATTGCAAGATGATAAAGCTTTTTTCGATAATAAGCATTTCCTCTTTCTTTATAAGCCTGATAATTATCAGGCTGTTCTTCAATAATTTTTGTATATTTAGCAATAGCAATATCGTGTTTTTGCCTTCGTATGAATTTTAAATTTTTATTTACCTGCTGGGGCATATAAAATTTTATTTTGTTTTATGTTTTTATTTCAACATTATTTTATAACATTATAAAAAAGTCTAAGAAAATAAGTAATTAGCCTATCCAGACAGTTTTGTTGAAATCAAATAAACCTTCAACAAAATGATTTGTAGTTCCTCTGAAACCAACTTTTAAATTATTTTCAAGGTTATAATATTTAAGGCATGTTCCACATGTGAATATTTCTGTTCCCATCTCCTCGATTTTTTTCAGGATCGGGATGAATTCTTCATCTACTGTTGAAAGTTTTACAGCAGTATTCATTAAGAAAATCATTTGAGGTATCTGACCTGTTACAATAATGGTTTCAAAAAATGATTTCATAAGAATTCTTCCAAGAGCCTCATCCTTTCCGATAGTATCCGATGAAATAATAACAAGCAGATTTTTCTTGATCTGTTTTTCAATTGTACTGATCTGGCATGTGTAACCTTTTACTATTGTCACTTTCCAGTAATTTTCTTCTTGTTTAATTTCGCAATAATAACTAAATCTGTCTGCATACTTTTGAAGATTTGCTGCAGCGCTTTCATTATCAACAATTATAGTTAATGTTCCCTCTTGTATTCTGGATAACGCATTTTCAGCAAGAATAATTGGTTTGGGACATTCAAGACCTCTTGCATCGATTATTTCCATATCCTCTCCATCAAAATATTTTAAGTATTTATTTTATCACAATTTCTTCATATATTGCTCCCTTAAGATTTCAATTTCGATTCTTCTATGTCCAATATTAAACTTATTATTTGAAATCGTATAATATTCTATTCCTTTACCTTTATTCTGTTATAAGGTTTATATACTTATTAATGTAAGACAATTTGATACCTTATAATTGATTAAGTTATAATTTCATTTTCAAGAATTTTTGTATTTCTGGAGGATAAAATGCGGATTATTGTATGCGTTAAACAGGTTCCTGATGTTACAGAGGTAAAAATTGACCCAAAGACCAATACCCTTGTAAGAGAAGGTGTTCCAAGTATTATGAATCCTTATGACCTTCATGCTGTTGAAGCGGCTCTTCAGATTAAAGAGAAAACTTCAGGCAAAGTCACTGCAATAACAATGGGACCACCTCAAGCTGAAGAGGTTTTAAGAGAAGCTATAGCTATGGGAGTTGATGATGCTGTGCTGCTTACTGATAGAAGGTTTGCAGGAGCAGATACCTGGGCCACTTCTTATACTTTATCTCAGGCAGCTAAAAAAATCGGCTTTGATTTAATAATATGTGGTAAACAGGCAATTGATGGAGACACAGCCCAGGTAGGTCCAGAAATGGCTGAATTTCTTGATATTCCGCATGTTGCCTATGTAAGAAAAATTGAAAAAATAGACTCTTCAGAAATGGTATTCGAAAGGCTGATGGATGACTGCTATGAAAAGATACTTGTCAGTTTGCCAGCATTGATTACAGTTGTTAAAGAACTCAATAATCCTCGTCCACCTTCAATAAGAGGTAAAATGACAGCTAAAAAATCTGTCATTCCAAGATGGAGTGCAGATGATATTGAGGCAGAGGAAGATAAAATAGGGCTTAAAGGTTCTCCCACAATGGTAAAAAATATATTTGCGCCACCTCCTCGTGGTGAAAGAAGAATGCTCGAAGGTTTGCCTGAAGAACAGGTGGATACACTTCTTAAGGAACTAAGGAGGTTGGGATGTTTATAAGAGTTAACATAGAAAAATGTACAGACTGCGGGACGTGCATTGATGTATGTCCTTATGCAGCAATTATAATCAAGGACGATAAAGCATTTATAACTGATGCATGTACACTCTGTGGTGCATGCGTGGAGTCATGTCCTGAAGGAGCAATTCTTGATGAAAGAGGCAAAGAAGTTGAGAAACCGAAAGATTTTAAGGGAGTATGGATATTTGCTGAACAGTCTCAGGGCAAAATAGCATCAGTAGCTTATGAACTTCTCGGTATTGGTAGAAAACTTGCCGATGAACTTAAATCTGAGCTTTGCGCTGTGTTGTTCGGTGAATCTGATGAAGTTGAAGAACTTATAAAATGGGGTGCAGATAAAGTTTACTATGTCAATTCATCAGATTATACCTATCTTGATGATGACCTTTACTCAAAAACTCTTGTCAAGCTTGTTAATGAGTATAAACCCGAGATAATTCTTGCAGGTGCAACAGCTACAGGTCGTTCATTTATTCCAAGAGTGGCTGCAAGATTGAGGGTTGGGTTAACAGCAGACTGCACAAGCCTGGAGATAGATAAAGAAACGGGGAATCTGCTTCAGATTCGTCCTGCTTTTGGTGGAAATATTATGGCAACAATTATCTGTCCAAACAGCCGACCACAAATTGCAACAGTAAGACCAAGAGTTATGAAACCTGGTGAGTATAATCCATCAAAAAATGGAGAAATAATAAAAATAGATTCATTAAAACCATCTGGCAAAGTTAAAGTCCTTGAAAGGATTGAAGATAAATCATTCTGTAGGGTGAATCTGCAGGATGCAAAAGTTATTGTATCAGGTGGCAGGGGTATTGGTGGTCCTGAGGATTTTAAAATGTTATGGGAACTTGCAAACCTGCTCGGAGGGACAGTCGGAGCATCCCGTGCTGCTGTTGATGAAGGATGGATTCCCTATGCTCATCAGATTGGGCAAACAGGAAAAACAGTCTGCCCCAAAATTTATATAGCCTGTGGAATTTCAGGTGCGGTTCAACATCTTGTGGGAATGCAGTCAAGCGACATTATTGTGGCAATAAATAAAGACCCGAATGCTCCAATATTCAATGTTGCCACATATGGAATTGTGGGAGATGCAAAAGAAATTATTCCACTTATAATAAAAAAGCTTAAACAGGGAGTTTCAGAATGTTAGCTTTTGTTTTTCCAGGTCAGGGTTCTCAATATGTAGGAATGGGCAAAGATATCATAGAACATTCAAGGGATTTGTTTGAAAAAGCAAGTGAAATTCTTAAATTTGATCTTTTAAAGCTCTGCATAGAAGGTCCACAAAGCGAACTGGATAAAACAGAAAATACACAACCAGCCATACTTACAGTTTCATATGCTTTATTGAGAGAAGTGTTAGCTACTGGCATAAAACCAGATTATGTAGCTGGACACTCTCTTGGAGAATACACAGCAGCGCTATGTGCAGAAGTTTTTTCTTTTGAGGACGCTTTAACTATAACCAGAAAAAGAGGGAAACTAATGCAGAATGCTCAACCAGAAGGTAAAGGTGCTATGGCTGCAGTATTAGGGCTTGATGAAGATACCATAAGAACCATATGTAAAACCATATCTACAGGATATGTTGACATAGCAAACCTTAACTGTCCTGGACAGATTGTAATAGCAGGCCACACAGAGGCTGTCAGCAAAGCTTCTGAACTGGCAACACAAAAAGGTGCTAAAAAGGTCATACCCCTTAAAGTCAGTATCCCTTCTCATTGTCTGTTAATGGAAGATGCCTCTAAAAAATTCGAAGAATTCTTAAAGAACTTTAAATTTAATGATTCCAGTATTCCTGTTATTAGCAATGTGGATGCTTCCGCAAAGAAAAAAGCTTCAGAAATTATAGATGCTTTGATCAAACAGCTTTACAGTCCTGTTAGATGGCAGGATTGTGTAAAATATATGAGCTCAAGAGGAGTTGATATTTTTGTGGAAATAGGCCCAGGAAAGGTTTTGTCAGGATTGATAAGAAGAATTGAACCATCAGTTAAAATTTTAAATGTGGAAAATATTAATGATGTAGAAAAAATCAGGGAGGTTTTACAATGAGAAAAAAAGTTGCTATTATTGGTGCTGGAAATGTTGGAGCAACTACAGCGCTTTTTGTTGTAAATAGCGGACTTGCAGATGTTGTCCTCTATGACATAGTTGAAGGAATGCCTCAGGGCAAAGCTCTTGATATCTTACAGAATACTGCTGTTACTGGTGTAAAATCTGATATTTCAGGTACAAATAGTCTTGATGATCTGGCTGGTTCTGACATTGTGGTAATTACTGCAGGACTTGCGAGAAAACCGGGAATGAGAAGAAAAGATCTTCTTATGGCCAATACAGAAATAGTCGGTGGAATTGTTAAACAAATTGCAGATATCTGTCCTCAGGCAATCTATATTGTTGTAACCAATCCTATGGATGTTATGGCTTATGTAACCCTTGCAGTATCAGGTGTTAATAGACAGAGAGTGCTCGGAATGGGTGGAATTCTTGATTCTTCAAGATTTAAAACTTTCATTTCTATGGAATTAAAAGTTTCTCCAAGAGACATAGAAACTCTAGTTCTCGGTGGGCACGGATTATATATGGTACCGCTTATTAGATATACAACAGTCAAAGGTATCCCTATTTCAAAATGGCTTTCTAAAGAAAAAATTGAAGCTCTGGTTCAAAGAACACGTGAGGGTGGAGCAGAGATTGTATCTCTTCTTAAAACAGGCTCTGCTTATTATGCTCCTGCGCAATCAACCTTTGAGATGGTTAAATCAATTATTCTTGATGAAAAAAGAGTTCTGCCATGCTCTGTTTATCTTGATGGTGAATACGGAACAAATGATGTATTTAATGGCGTTCCTGTTGTACTTGGAAAACAGGGGCTTGAAAAAATAGTTGAGTTAGAACTCACTGAAGAAGAAATGCAGGCATTTAAAAATTCAACAGAAGAAGTAAAAGAGATGATAAAAATTCTTAAGGAGGAAGGGAAAATATGATTGAAAAGACTCTTGTTATCATAAAACCTGATGCTGTAAAGAAAAATTTGATTGGAGAAATAATATCAAGATTTGAAAAAAATGGATTAAGAATCTCAGCTTTAAAAAAAATCTATATGAACAAAAAACAGGCAAAAGGCTTTTATATTGTTCATAAAGACAGACCTTTTTATGAATCCCTTACAGATTTCATGTCTGAAGGACCGATTGTGGTAATGGTTTTGGAAGGTGAAGATGCAATTTCAAAAGTCAGAAAAATTATGGGAGCAACCAATCCATCTCAGGCAGATGTCGGAACAATCAGGAAAGACTTTGGAGAAAGCATTGAAAGAAATGCTGTTCATGGTTCTGACTCTGCTCAATCCGCAGCCTATGAAATTCCTTATTTCTTTTCTGCTTTAGAGATTCTTTAGAAGATTACGGGTCTCTTTTAAAGAGACCCGCCTGTTTTATCTATAAAATTGTTAAACCAGAATGGCACATTTACGGAAATATAAAAATATCTAAAAAATTCCTGTTTAAAATTATCACTGAAAAATTCTAAATTTAAATTGATATAGTTATATATATCCTGAACATTCCAGAAAACAACTTCATCAATTTCATTTTTATTGAAATTAAAAGGTCCCTCATGAATTGTCCAGTAAGTATAAACAAGCTCACTCTCATAATCATTTGAATGGATATAACTATACAGAAACCTCAGGTTATCTGTTTCTACTCCTAATTCTTCGAGCATTTCTCTTTTAGCAGCAGTTAAAATATCCTCCCCTGGCATCACATGACCACCAACAGATGTATCCCATTTATCTGGTGCTACATCTTTATTTGAAGCTCTTTTTTGCAAAAGCAATTCTCCCTTTGAGTTGAAGACTAAAACATGCACCACTTTATGAAGCATTGAAGGATTACCGTGAATAGCACTTCTTGGAGCTACTGATATAATACGACCATCTTTATCAACAATTTCAAGAAATTCTTCCATTATCTCTCAGTTAGATATTCTGGATAACATAATGTTTTATATTTTAACTATTAGTGCGCTATTTTGCAAATTTTTTTGGAGTTCCCTCAAAAGTCAAGAAATAGCCATTTATTTCTATCGAATGCAGGATTTCTCTAAAGAATAACCTAAAAGGAAAAGCGCAATCTTCTTTAAATGAGACTTTGTTCTTTACTCAACGATAAAGATCGATAAAGATAAAGAAAGGTATTTGAAATTTGACTTTTATCTTAGTATTGTTCTAATATTTTGTTTATGGAACTTACGGTTATTGACCTTATAAAGCAGACTGGCTTTATGGCCAGGCTTGTTCTTCTTATATTATTCTTCTTTTCAGTGTTTTCCTGGGCTATCATATTTTACAAATGGAAAGCATTTAAAAATATGAAAAAAGAAAATGAAAAATTCTTCGAGGCTTTTATTGAATCAAACGGAGCAAAAGAACTGTTTTCTCTGGCTAAAAGATTTGAACTTAGTCCTCTTGCATCTATTTACAGAGGGGTTTTCTCTGAAGTATATGGAAAAAATTCTTCTAATCTTGATGCAATAGTAAAAAAATTCTCGTCTAATGAGATAAGTAGAGTTGAGGGTTATCTCGGGTTTCTTGCTACAACCGGCTCCACCACTCCTTTTATTGGCTTGTTTGGAACTGTATGGGGTATAATGGACGCTTTTAGAAACATCGGAGTTAAGGGCTCTGCATCAATAGCAACCGTAGCACCTGGAATTGCTGAAGCATTAATCACAACTGCTGCAGGTCTTTTTGCAGCAATACCAGCGGTAATTGCTTATAACCATTTTACATCACGGGCAAATAAGATAATCGAAGAAGTAGAAGACTTTTCAGAAACCTTAATAAAATACACATGGCAGGATTAACACCTCGTAGAAGATCATCAATAGCAGATATAAATGTCACTCCGCTGGTTGATGTAATGTTGGTCTTGCTTATTATATTCATGATTACAGCTCCAATGCTTAAACAAGGGATTGATGTTAACCTTCCAAAAGCAAAGGGTAAAAGTCTTGACGAAACCGAAAAAATTAATATTGTAATCACAAAACAGGCGAAAATATTTTTAAATGATAAGCTTATAAATAAAGATGACTTGCCAGCTCTACTTTCCGCACATAAAGAAAGTAATGCAACTGTGCTTTTAAGAGCTGATCAGGATGTTCCATATGGTCTTGTGGCTGAAGTTATGGGAGAAATAAAAGCTTCAGGTATAGAAAGAATAGGAATGGTAACAGAACCTAAAGAATCTAAATGACAGATAAGCTTTATCCATCCATTTTTTTATCAGCTTTTTTCCATAGTTTATTTATTTTAGTCCTGATAGTAGGAATTAAAAATTCTGTTCATGATTTTAAAAATCTAACATATGTAACATTAATTGAGGAAACAGGAAATCAATCTGCAATGAGTTCAGCACCTGAAAAAACAACTTCGAAAGAAATACCACAAACAATTCCTGAAACCAAAACAGCAAAACAAACAAAGCAGACAAGCCCTAAAAATGAAATCACTGAAAAGCCAATCAAACAAACACCAAGAACCACCACTGACGATGAAGAACTACTTAAGGAACGTCTTGCCGCACTTAAAGCAAAAAAGAGAGTAATGGAAAGAGCAAAAGTTGGTTCAATTGAATCATCGCAGAAAAATAATAAAGGAGAAGGTATCCCACAGAATTATTTATCAATAATTTCTGGTTTAATAAGGCAAAATTGGGTTATACCTGATACTGTCTCTAAAAGTCTGGAAGCAGTTGTCTCAGTAAAAATTTTTCCAAATGGACAAATAGTTATTGAAAAATTTGAAAAAAAATCTGGAAATGCAATTTTTGACGCATCGGTCATCAGAGCAATTAAAAATTCTTCTCCCCTGCCGCCACCTAAATCTGAGGTCATTGTTGGCTTGAGGTTTAAACCATGAGGGAAAAACTTAAAATATATTTCTTGTTTTTCATGCTATTATTATGTAGCTTCATTAATACTGCAAATGCTGAAGATGGAAAAATTTATCTTGATATAACTCAACCAGGGATAAAAAAACTCACGTTAGCAATTGAAGGCTTTGATAATCTACCATTGGTATGGAATACAATAAAGCAAAACTTGGAATTTACCGAATACTTCAGAGTTTATGGTCCTTTCCCATATAAAGGTGAAAAATTTGAACCTTCTCTTTGGAAAGGCTCTGATGTTGAAATTGTTGTAAAAGCAGAAACTGTAAATAAAATTTCAATGAAACTTTTTACTGTAACCAGTGATGTTCCTGTATTTACAAAAGAATATTCTTTACAAAACAATGAACATACAGGCAATCTTATTGCTGCTGATATATACAGAATTCTCACAGGTAAAGAACCCCCTTTTCTAAATCGTATTGCTTTTGTCAGAAAGATAAAAGGATCAATGGGAATTTTCATAAGTAACTGGAATGGTAAAAAAATTCATGATACAGGGATCAGAAGAGAAATCATCTCAAAAGTTATTTTAAAAGGAAATAGCATTTTTTATTCATCAATTCAGGGAAAATTCTGGCATATAGAGTTATTTGATCTTTCAACCAAAAAAAATAAAGAAATAATAAAAAGTAAAAAACTGCTTCAAATTGGTGATACTGTAAATAACTCCCAGTTTGTTTATATTGAAAATGATGGAGAACTATCAGAAATTAAACTCTCTGATATATCCGGAAACAGCAAAATAATATCTTCTTCACACTGGATTGATGCTTCTCCAAGATGGACAGGCTCACATATTTTCTTCGTTTCTAACAGGTCTGGTTCTCCTCAAATTTATCAGATGAGTCAATCAGGAAATGGAATTAGAAGAGTAACATATCAGGGCAGGTATAACACAGAACCAGCCATAAGTCCTGATGGTAGTAAACTAGCTTTTTCAAGCCTTACAGGAGGATTTCAGATATTTATAATTGACACTTTATCTGGTGCTAAAGTGCAACTAACAAAAAATGGCAATAATGAACAACCATCATTCTGCCCGGATGGCCATTTTCTAACAATAATGTCAGACAAAAGAGGTAAAAAGGAAATATATCTTATCAGTTCTGATGGAACAATTCAAAAGTCTTTGACTGATGGATATCTTCCATACTGTACCAGATAATGATTAACTCTGGAATAGATGTATTTGAAAAAAATCTTCCCAAAAAATTCCATGGATTAAAAGCAGGATTGCTCATTCATCCAGCCTCAGTAAATAAAAAAATTATTAATACTAAAGAAATCTTGCTTCAGAGTAAAAAAATTAAAATTGCAGCATTCTTTGGACCACAGCATGGTATCTGGGGCAACACGCAGGATAATATGGTTGAGTGGGAAGGATTTGTTGATTCTTCAACTGGGTTACCTGTGTACAGTCTTTATGGACGAACACGAAAGCCTTTACCCGAGATGCTAAAAAATATTGACATCTTCATCGTTGATTTACAGGATATCGGAGCACGTTATTATACATTTATATGGACAATGGCTCTTTGCATGGAAGCATGCGAAGAAAACGGAATTCCGATCATTGTTCTTGACAGAGTTAATCCCATAGGCGGACATATAACAGAAGGACCTGTGCTAAAAAAAGAGTTCTCCTCATTTGTTGGACTTCATCCTTTACCAGTAAGGCATGCACTTACCATCGGAGAAATCGCGCATTATTTTAAAGACAACTTCTATCCAACGCTTAACCTGACAGTTCTTCATCTAAAAGGCTGGAATAGAAATACATGGTTTGACCAGACAGGACTTCCATGGGTTATGCCTTCTCCCAATATTCCAACTCTCGAAACAGCAACAGTTTATCCTGGTATGTGTCTTCTAGAGGGAACTATCCTGAGTGAAGGAAGGGGCACAACAAGACCTTTTGAAATATCCGGAGCACCCTTTATAAAGCCTGAAAAGCTTATTAACAGGCTGAATGATTTTAAGCTAAAAGGAGTCTATTTCAGATCTCTTTATTTTACACCTGCATTTAACAAGTTTTCAGGTCAGCTCTGTGGTGGCGTTCAGATTCATATTCTTGACAGAGAAAAGTTTAAACCATTTAAAACCGCAGTTTCCATTCTCTTATCAGTAAAAGAGCTATATCCAGAGATTAATCTGTGGCGCAATCCTCCCTATGAGTATGAAACAGAAAAATTGCCTTTTGATATTCTTGCAGGATCAGACAGACTCAGAAAGGACATTGATGAAGGGAAAACCATAAAAGAGATGGAAGAGTGGTGGAGTGATGAACTAAGTGAGTTTGAAAAAATAAGAAAAAACTACCTTATCTATGAACGTTAAAGGCTTTATTCTTGCAGCAGGATTTTCAACAAGATTAAGACCAATAACTCAATACATTCCAAAACCTCTGTTACCGATTGCCGGAGAAACTCTGCTTGACTTGATTCTTCAAAGCCTTAAAGATGCAGGCATTAATGATATCGGTATCAATCTTCATTACAAAGCAGAAGAAATTGAAAATTACATAAAAGAAAAAAAACTACCTATAAAACTTTTTCATGAAAAAGATATCCTTAATACAGGTGGAGCTCTTTACAATGCAAGAGATTTTCTTAAAGACTCTATTTTTATAGTTCATAACAGCGACATTTACTGGGATGGAAATATAAAAGACGCAATTACCTGTCATCTTGACTCCAAAAATACTATAACACTGCTAATTCATGATTATCCTAAAGATAATAAACTGTTTATTAATGAAAATGGCAATCTTATATGTATTTCTGACAACTGCAAACTAAATCATACACTCAAGCAAAATGACATAACTTCTAAAAAAGCTTTTAAAAAAGTGGCTTTCTGCGGAGTTGCAATTTATAATCCTCAACTACTTGAACTTATTCCTGAAGGGGCTTCATCTGTTATAGATTTATGGTTAAAGACTTTAAATAACGGATTAAAAGTAGGAACTTTTCAGACCAGATACAGGTTCTGGTTTGATGTAGGAACTCCACTGAACTATGCCTCTGCAGTATTTCATAAACTTAAAAGACAATCAACCTCAATTTATGTGCATCCATCAGCACAGGGATGTGATTTAATAGATACACAGGGAAATATTGTTCTGGAACGAGACGTGAAAATTTTAAAACCATTAAAAGGAAAAAACTTGATATTTCTTCCTGAGGTTGAGTTTTCAAGTAATGTTTATATAACTAATGCTATAATAGGGAAAAATTTCCAGATACCAGTAAACAGTCAACATGAAACAGAAGAACTAACATTAAGTGGCTCAGATAGAAAATATACAAGAAAAAACAATAAAATTTTCTGTCAGTACAGCAGTCTTTCTGAAGATTTTGAGAAAACTGTTTTTTTAGGAAAATTTTTAAAAGAAAAAAATTTTCCAGTACCTGCAATCATTGATGTTGATAAAAACAGGAAAATGATTGTTTTTGAAGATCTTGGAGATTTAACACTTTACAGCTGGTTACAATGTAAAAGAAATCCTGCAAAATTAAAAAAATTTTACAAAAAAGTTGTTGAAAATATCGCATTTCTTCACTGGAAAATACTTGATAATAGTACTATTAAGCTTCCAGAGTTTGATTATTCATATTTCAGATGGGAGAGCAACTATTTTTTAGAGGAATGCGTAAAAGCTGTCTTCAATATACAGCCTCCAAATATGCAAAATGATCTTCACCTCATTGCTGAAATACTTTCTCAGGCTAAAAAGGTTATTTTGCATAGAGATTTACAGAGTCAGAATATAATGCTTAAAGACGATGAAATTTACTTTGTTGACTATCAGGGTGCAAGATGGGGACCTCCGGGATATGATATAGCTTCACTAATGTGGGACCCATATGTTGAGCTGAACAATGAAATAAGGCATGAAGTTATCAACTCTTACATTGAAAAGAATGAAATTGAACCATATGGATTTATTAAAGAGCTTTCCCTTTGCAGAATTCAAAGGCATATGCAGGCACTTGGAGCTTATGGCTTTCTTTCCTTAAAAAAAGGCAAAAGAAATTTTTTAAAATTCATTCCTACTGCTATGGACTTGCTCGTGCAGGATATTGAAGAATGCTACATTGAACTAAATGAATTAAAAAAACTTGTCCTTGAGCTCAAGAACCTTTCCAACAATGGCTTTTGCTGAAATTTCTTCATAATCTAATAGTTCTTCTGGCCTACCACTCTTTGGCACTTTTCTACAGGCAAGACTGTAAACTCTGTCAGAACCCAGTTCAGCCATAACAGCCTCTCCAATTCCACCAGATGGATAATGATCTTCAACAGTGATTAAAGCTTTTGTCTCATTGAGCGCTTTTTTCAGAATTTCTCTGGCAATCGGTTTTACACTGTAAAGGTCTATAACTCTAATAAAAATACCCTGTTTTTTTAGCTCTACATAGGCTTTCAATGCCTCATACAGTGTAATTCCAGCACCGATAACACTAAACCAATCATCATCTGAATATCTAAGCACTTTTGCACCACCAATTGGAAATTCTTCATCATAAGAATAAATTACCGGAGTTGCTGAGCGAGTTGTCCTGATATAAACAATTCCCTGGTATCTGGCAGCTTCTCTAACAAGTTTCTCAGTGGCAACAGCATCAGATGGATATAAAACGACACTGTTTAATATACTTCGCATCATTGAAATATCCTCAAGGCCCATCTGACTTGGCCCATCCTGTCCTATTGAAACACCAGCATGGGAACCCACAAATTTAATGTTAGCATCACTGTATTGAGCCATTCTTATATGGTCAAAAGTTCTGGTTAAAAAAGCTGCAAAAGTTGATACAAAAGGAATTTGGCCTCTTAATGATAAACCTACTGCCATGCCAACCATATTTTGTTCGGCTATAAAACATTCAAAAAATCTATCGGGATAATGCTTTTTAAATATCTCTGCATATGTTGAGTTACACACCTCTGCATCAAGAACAACTATATCAGGAAACTCTGGAAATATCTTAGCAACTGCTTCTCCATATGCTCGCCTTGTGGCCACCACTTCACCAATTGAGTATGTTTTGTTAACCTCTTTTATTGTTACAGACTCTGATAGAGGCTGAAGCATCTCGGGTTTATTGACAGAAACTGTAATTCTCTTTATTTCTCCAAGCTCCTTTAATGCTTCTTTAAATTCATCCTCAGTTAGTGCAACACCGTGTTTTCCTTCTCTATCTTCAAGAAATGAAATACCTTTGCCTTTTATTGTTTTTGCAATTATCATTGCCGGTATAGCACTGTTTATTGCTTCCTCATATGCTTTAAAAATCTCATCAAAGTTATGTCCATCGATACATATCGTTTTCCATCCAAAGGAAGAAATTCTTTTTGAATATGCCTCTAAATCATGACCATACATTGTTTCACCGCGCTGACCAAGTCTGTTAACATCGATGATTCCAATAAGATTGTTAAGCTTATAATATGCTGCAAGCTGGATTGCTTCCCACACTGAACCCTCTGCCATTTCACTATCACCGAGCAAAACAAAAACCTTATATGGTAATCGGTCAATATATTTTCCATTTATTGCCATTCCCGCACCAATTGAAAGACCCTGACCAAGCGATCCAGTTGCTGCTTCAGCATATGGAAATGATTTTGTAGGATGGCCTTCAAGTGAAGAACCAAATTTTCTCAGAGTCAAAAGTTCAGTTTCACTCAATTTACCTGCAACTGTCCATAAAGAATAAAGAAGCGGAGCAGCATGGCCCTTTGAAAATATTAATCTATCATTGTTTGGATTATCAGGATTATCTGAATCAAAACGAAAAAAGCCTCCGAAAAGGAGGCCTGTCATTAATTCTACTGAAGAAAGGCAAGTCGTAGGATGGCCTGAACCTGCCTGTGTTGTTGCCGCAAGAATATAATATCGCAATAATCTTGCTATTTCTGCTAAATTTTTCACTTTTTATTTTCTAAAATCTCACTCGTAAGAATCTTAAGAAGTTTCATCCTACTTGGATGTTTGAGTTTTCTCAAAGCTTTTGTCTCAATTTGACGCACTCTTTCCCTTGTTATTGATAGATATCTTCCGACTTCTTCCAGTGTGTGATCTCTATCTTCTCCAATGCCAAATCTCATTTTGATTACTTTTTCTTCTTTTGGAGTTAACGTTTTCAATATCCTCTGAATATGCTCACTCAGTTCTGTCCTTTCAGCTTCTGACACAGGAGAGGGTGAATTTTTATCTCCTATGAAATCTTCAAGCTCTGCGTCCTCATCTCCAATCGGAGTCTGAAGTCCAATAGGATCCTGTATTGCTCTAAAAACCTCCTCAACCTTTCTTACAGGAACGCCAAGCTTTTCAGCAATTTCTTCATTATTTGGCTCTCTTCCGAGCTGTTGTGTCAATTCTCTTGAGGCTTTTGTAACTCTATTGTAAAATTCCATCATGTGAACAGGTACTCTTATTGTCTTTGTTTGGTCAATAAGTGCCCTTGTGATTGCCTGCCTGATCCACCAGGTTGCATAGGTTGAAAATTTGAAACCCTTTTCATACTTGAATTTGTCAACAGCTTTCATTAAGCCGATATTGCCTTCTTCTATCAAATCAAGAAGAGGAAGTCCTCTTCCAACATAGTTTTTGGCAATATTAACTACAAGCCTCAAATTTCTAGTGATCAATTCATTTTTTGTATCCTCAACAAGACATCTTGCTTTATATATTTTTTGCCATATATTTTTTAATTCTTCTATCTTCTGCCCGGCTTCATTTTCAATTTTTTTTAGTTCAGAGCTTACCTCTTTATAAATAGTTTCTAAGTGCTTTATATTTTCACCTGATTTTTTTTTATCATTTATCCGTTTACGTAACTCTTTTAAAGATCCATACTCTTTAATTCTGGCTTCAGTCTTCTCAATATCTTTAATTAAATTCTCTAAACTTATAATTGTTCTACTTAATGCTTCTTCTGCCTTATCTTCATCTGTCATTATCTCATTGTTTTCTTCATTATTTATTTCTTCCAGAATTTTTTTATAAAGAGGTAGGGCCATTATAGTTTCCCTGATTATACTCTTTCCTTCCTGAAGTTTTTTGGCAAGCTCAACCTCTTCATCTTTGGTTAGTATGGGAATATCACCCATTGAATTAAAATATGCCTGCACTAAATCTTCTACATGCTCTTCTTCTTCAATCTCTTCCTCTTCTTCTAAAAATGTTTCTTCCTCCTCATCGACAACCTTTACTCCCATATCGCTTAATACATCTATTAAGTCCTCGATTTCTTCAGGAGAATAATATTCTGATGGAAGAGCTTCATTAATTTCATCATATGTAAGCTTTCCCCTTTTTTTACCAAGGTTTACTATTTCCTCAAAAATATCCCTTTCTTTCATTTTAGTCCTCTAAAATAAAAATTTTTATATTTCAATTGTACTGATTTTTATAAAAAATTCAACCCCTTTGAAATATCAAAATAAAAATAAACAGAGAAGCATTAGGGATTAACCTCCCTTACTCTTCTCTGTTTATTAAATTTTTTTAACAAGAAGAATTAAAAGAATAAGTCAAGACTCACGGCTTATTAGTACTGGTAGGCTAAACACCTTACAGCGCTTACACCTCCAGCCTATCAACCTGGTAGTCTACCAGGAGCCTTCAGGTTCCTGAGTTTCCCCAGGAACGGGAGACCTAATCTTGGGACAGGCTTCCCGCTTAGATGCCTTCAGCGGTTATCCCTTACGGACATAGCTACCCAGCATTGCCGCTGGTGCGACAACTGGAACACCAGAGGTCCGCCCACCCCGGTCCTCTCGTACTAGGGGTAGCCTCCCTCAAGTCTCCTATGCCCACAGCAGATAGGGACCGAACTGTCTCACGACGTTCTGAACCCAACTCACGTACCGCTTTAATGGGCGAACAGCCCAACCCTTGGGACCTACTTCAGCCCCAGGATGCGATGAGTCGACATCGAGGTGCCAAACCGGTCCGTCGATATGAACTCTTGGGACCGATCAGCCTGTTATCCCCAGCGTACCTTTTATCCGTTGAGCGATGGCCCTTCCACACAGAGCCACCGGATCACTAAGCCCGGGTTTCCCCCCTGTTCGGCTTGTAAGCCTCACAGTCAAGCCTCCTTATGCCTTTGCACTCAACGGCTGGTTTCCGTCCAGCCTGAGGAGACCTTTGGACGCCTCCGTTACTCTTTAGGAGGCGACCGCCCCAGTCAAACTACCCGCCAGGCAGTGTCCCGAAGCCGGATAACGGCTTACGGTTAGAGTCCCAACAACACAAGGGTGGTATTTCACCGACGGCTCCACAGGAACTAGCGTCCCTGTTTCATCGCCTCCCACCTATCCTACACATGTGTTGCCAGAACTCACTGCCAAGCTGTAGTAAAGGTGCATGGGGTCTTTCCGTCTAGCTGCGGGTAACCGGCGTCTTCACCGGTTGCTTAAGTTCGCCGGGTCCCTCCCCGAGACAGCGGCCCAGTCGTTACGCCATTCATGCAGGTCGGAACTTACCCGACAAGGAATTTCGCTACCTTAGGACCGTTATAGTTACGGCCGCCGTTTACCGGGGCTTCGGTTTGGAGCTTTGAGGTTACCCTCTAACTCCTCCCCTTAACCTTCCGGCACCGGGCAGGCGTCAGTGCCTATACATCCTCTTACGAGTTAGCAGGCACCTGTGTTTTTGGTAAACAGTCGCCAGGCCCTCTTTACTGCGGCCTCCTCGGGCTCGGATTTACATCCCCACCCTACTCGAGGCACCCCTTCTCCCGAAGTTACGGGGTAAGTTTGCCGAGTTCCTTAGGGAGGGTTCTCCCGAACGCCTTAGTATCTTCTACTCGCCTACCTGTGTCGGTTTGCGGTACGGGCACCTAAATAACTCCCTACGAGGCTTTTCTTGTCAGTGTGAACTCACCCGAGTTCGGTCTTACGACCTTCCCCGTCACGCCTCAGCCTTAAGAGAAGGGATTTACCTCTTCTCTCAGCCTAGACGCTTGGACCTGCATACCATAGCAGGCTCAGGCTATCCTCCTGCGTCCCCCCTTCGGTAATAACGTTACTCAGGTGGTGCCGGAATATTAACCGGCTGTCCATCAGCTACGCCTTTCGGCCTCGCCTTAGGTCCCGACTAACCCCGGGCGGATGTACCTTGCCCGGGAAACCTTAGGCTTACAGCGGGCTGACTTCTCATCAGCCTTTACGCTACTTATGCCAGCATTGTCTCTTCTGCCTCCTCCAGCAGGCCTCGCGACCTACCTTCACAGGTTAGCAGAATGCTCCCCTACCACTGTTTTAAAACAGTCCGTAGCTTCGGTGAGATGCTTAAGCCCCGTTAAATTTTCGGCGCAACACCACTCGACCAGTGAGCTATTACGCTTTCTTTAAATGATGGCTGCTTCTAAGCCAACATCCTGGCTGTCTTTGCGGCATCACATCCTTTACCACTTAGCATCTGCTTAGGGACCTTAGCTGACGGTCTGGGCTGTTTCCCTCTTTACCATGGACCTTAGCGCCCATAGTCTCACTCCCTGAAAACACCTACAAGGTATTCGTGGTTTGGTTGGGTTTGGTACTGCTTACGCAGCCCTAGCCCATCCAGTGCCCTACCCCCTTGCGGCTATTCAGAGGCTGCACCTCAATGCATTTCGGGGAGAACCAGCTATCACCAGCCTTGATTGGCCTTTCACCCCTACCCACAGCTCATCCGA
>Ga0134103_1000027_pt1:165000-217373 | contig 217373 bp, 205 predicted proteins | sample 14_taG_2_FD_94445 | JGI IMG/M metagenome (GOLD analysis project Ga0134103, IMG submission 94445) | Switchgrass degrading microbial communities from high solid loading bioreactors in New Hampshire, USA - 14_58_20_212_A1 metaG | ecosystem: Engineered > Bioreactor > Semi-continuous...
TAACTTATTAAAATAAATTTGTCAAGTAGTTTCTAAACAAATTCAAAATAAATTAACTGACTATTTAAAGATCAAATCTACGTGTTTTTAAGATAACTTATTAAAACTTATTTTGTCAACCTTTTAAAATGCACAATCTATTCAAAGAAAAAAACGTACAGAATAAATTTAAAAGTCAAGAGGCTCTTGTCATATTAAAACAAGAGCCTCTTGAAAAATTATTTAAGAAGCGTTTCTATATGTTGCTGTGTTCCAAATGGATCCTTGAATTCCTGTTCAGCTTTGAAGTTTAGTTTCTTTTCTCCACGATTGTTGAGATATTTTTTAAGTTCAAGATCAATATTAACAGGAACCTGAACTCCTGCCTGTGCAATCATGGTTCTTAAAACTGCTTCAGACTTTGATGCATATGCTACAGCATCTCCGAGAATTCTCGTTGCCTCTGTTGGATTATGAAATCCAATTGAATTTTCTGCACCAATAAAAACAACTCTGTAAAATGCTTCGAGATATAAATCCTTTGCCTTGTTATAAAGAGTTTGATTTAGTTGTTTACCTTCAGCCTGAGACTTATTAGCAACTTCAAACAACTTTGCAGCCACAGCAGTCTGATAGCCTGCTCTTAAAAGCAAAGACATTGTCCTATCCTGTATTGTAATCACCTGTTGTTTTAACCACTCCGGTGTTTCACTATGGCACTGCAAGCAGGCACGCATATCACTCTTAAGAGGACTCATAATTCTGTGCTCAGAAACCTTGAATCCCCCGACTTTTTTATAAGGCATATGACAGTCAGCACATGATGCACCTGCATTCCAGTGAACAGAGTTGTTTGAATAAAACTCAAACTCTGGATGTCTTAAATAGGCAAGTTTAAAACCTGTCACCGCCTGTTTCCACTCTTCATAAGCTGAATCACTTTTAAGAACTTTTATGATGTTTTCAATAGAAATGCCGCCAAGTTTACTGCCCTGCCACGGAAAGAATAGTCCAACGGGTTTCATATCTTTATCTCTTGGCACTATATATGTAACATGGCATTGACCACATACAAGACTTCGCATCTGCTGATGAGATAGATTGTTTGTATCCACTCCCATTGTCTGTAGAGCTTTTACCAGAGTAAAGCCTCTTCTAATGTGCAGTGTCGCATCCTTTGGATTGTGGCAATCTAAACAGGAGTCTCCAAGTTTTCTGTATTTTTCAGGAATCCAGCTCCATACTTCTTTATATGGCCTATTATAGTAAGCAAGACCATATTTTGCTTCAAGCTCAGGTGCAAGGGCTGTTTTACATGTAAGACATACCCCTCCTGGTTTAAGTCTTGAAGAATCAATTTCAAGTTGATCAACGAGTCTATAGTAATGCGATCTAGGTTCATTATATTCAATTCCAAATCCCCAGCCATTGTAAAGTAATGCCATAAATGGATATTCAGAAAGTTTGTCATAAATGACCTTATCCGTATCCCAGCCTCTTTTGTATTTGCTTTTCCCAGCTGGTGTAGGTTCTTGAGACTGCTTGTACATCTCATAGTGAATAGGATAAACTTTGCCCCAGACTTCTGGATCAATTTCGTTTTCCGACAGTGCGGCTGCTTTAAACTCTTTTGGCTTTTCAGGTGAGCAGGAGACTGAAATAAACAAACAAAGGCAGGATAAAATCCCAATAAAAGCAAATCGTTTCATAAAAAATACCTCCTTACATGGTTTCTCTAAAACCTGTTTGTCTGTGCGATATTCTGTTGTGACAGTCCCAGCATTTTCTGTCTGCTACAGAAATCCTAGATACCATTCCCTCATGACATTTTATGCAGTTTGCCTGAATTGTGTTTTTTGTATGTTTTGAAGCTTTAATCCTTTCAGGAAAATTCCCTGTATGGAAAAATATGATATCTTTACCACCATCAACTGCTTTCCAGAAATAAAACTTGACCTTTGAATCATTCGGAAGATGACAGTCAACACATTTAAGAGAGTTATGTAATCCACCCTGCATCAGACTCACATATTGTTCCTGCATAACATGACATTTAGCACAAAATTCTACAGTATTAGTAGTTGCAAGAATTTTAGGAGTAAAAAAAGCTATTGCAACTAAAAAAACTAAAAGAGCTGATAGATATATACCATACCTGACAGTACCATTTTTCATATCAATCCTCCTTTTTTATATAGGATTATATCACATTAAAATGTTAATTTTTTGTAAAAATAATGTTAATGTTAGTGTCATATATTTAAATTGTCAGAATAAATAAAATGAATTCCAACATGAATAACGTTATGAATAGTTTGAAATATGTTGATAGTTTCAATCTGTTTTTGCGGGTTTTCACTTTCTAAAGTTACTATAATCTTGCCTTCCATGTTATAAAAATGAATATCACATATCTGCATTTTTTCAATATTTTCTAAAACGCTTTCTACCTCTTTTGGTTCTGTTTGAATTACTACAGCACATATATTATTTCCCATTTTATCTTTATTCATGGCTTTCACCTTTCTTAAAATTATTTTCAACTGGAAGCTGGATATTAAGTTGCGGAGTATGACACATGCTACAGTTATACATTCCATAGTAAATATGAGTCAGTTTTTGACCTGTTCTGGTATTTATAAAATGTGATTCAGGTACAGAATTAGTGTTAAGTGATTTCGCAGCAGGCATTGTATGACAATTAAGACACATATTAGTGATTTGAGTAATCGGCAAAAAGCCTTTTATAGAATGAGGAATCTGGGGAGGAGCACCTGAATAAATTTCACCATAACGTTTTAACCGATCTGGCTGGGATATCATCGCAGATTGTGGTTCAACAATATCAGGTGGAACAACTATTTCACTATATAAAGAAGTTTTTCGTATCCCTGTCTGTTCATATGGGATTGCTTTATGTTGTTCTGCAAATGCAACTTCTCCAATAAAACCTGTAAATAAAAATAATACTATAATAATAATTATATTTACTTCTTTCTTCATGTTTTACCCCCATTATGCTTTATAAATTTTAACAGCACATTTTTTATGATCAACCTGTTTTGATATTGGACAGGCTGCATCAAGGGTTACTTTGTTTATATAAACTCTTTCATCAAACCATGGAACAAACACATACCCACGAGGAGGTTTATTTCGTCCTTCTGTTGATACTCTTGCTTTGACTTTGCCTCTTCTACTTTCAATCCAGAGAAGGTCACCATCTTTTACTCCTATATTCATAGCATCCTTAGGATGCATATAACAGAATGCTTCTGGCATTGCCCTATAAAGTTCCGGCACCCTCATTGTTATAGTTCCACTATGCCAGTGTTCTATTACTCTGCCTGTACATAACCAGAAAGGGTATTTTTCATCAGGAATCTCAGGTGGATCCATATAAGGTCTGAAAAATATTTTCGCTTTGTTGCTACAGTCAACCATTTCCTGTGATGGATTGAATAAATTTCCTTTCGGAATTTTCTTTAAAAGCTTCCCATAAAATGCAAATTCACCTGTTTGGGCTTTTTTGGCATAAATGTCATATTCGCTATTGAATCTCCATTTAGTTTCCACGCCATCTACAACAGGCCACCTGAGGCCTTTTGTTTTAACATATTTATCAAAATCCGCCAGGTCATGTTCTCTCCCTAAACCGAATTTTCTATACTCTTCAAAAAGATATTTCTGAATGAAAAAACCATACCCTTTCCACTCGTTACCATCAGCGCCGATAATTTTACGTTCATCAGCCTGAGCTTCTGTATTTAAAAATCCTTTTCCTATAATGTCAGGCCCTTTAAAGCTTTTAGCACTTTTATTCTCAAATAAAACTTCATAAAGTGTCATATCATTGTCATAACCCATTTCTTTAGCTTTATTAAGAACATCTGCCAGCACAGTTCCATCTGGCAACTTCCATTCTTTCCATACTTCTTTTAATTTTATAAATTTTGAAAATTCAATTATCTGCCATAGATCTGACATGGCAGAGCCTTGAGGTGTTACTACCTGAGGCCATAAATTTGTTCTCCTTTCTCCATTTCCAAAGGCTCCCCAATGTTCAAAATGAAGAGCTGCTGGCAAAATTAAATCCGCAACTTTCGTTGACAAACTCGGGTATACATCAGAAACGATTATAAAATTATCCATCTCCCTTGCAGCTTTAATCCAGTGTTGAGCATTCGCTAAATTCTGCCATGGATTACATACCTGGACCCATATCCATCCTATTTTCCCATCTTCCAGCTCCCTCATTATTTTAAGAAAATGAGACCCAACAACAGGATTCAGAGTTCCTTCAGGAAGTTGCCAGATCTTTTCCGCACTTCGCCTGTGCTCAAGATTATTAACAAGCATGTCAGCAGGAAGTCTATGAGAAAATGTTCCAACTTCTCTAGCAGTTCCGCAGGCAGTGGGTTGTCCAGTTAGACTGTACGGAGAATTGCCAGGCTTTGCAATCTTGCCCAGTAACAAATGAACTGCATAAATCGCTTCATTTACCCATGTCCCTCTGGTGTGCTGATTAAAGCCCATAGTCCAGAAAGTAACAACTTTTCTTCTCTTTTCAATATAAAGGTCTGCTAACATTTTCAATTTTTTTCTGTGTTCTTCAAGAACTTCGTCAGGATCACCCTTTGATATCTCAGCAACATAATCAAGAGTATATGGATCAAGTGCTTTTTTAAATTCTTCAAATGAAATAACCCAGTGAGCATCAGCTTTATCTGAATGTTTCATCTGTAAAATATCTCCTTCTTTTAGACCAGTATATGCAAGAGCAGAAGCTTCTCTTTGCGAAACGATTTTATAGTTTTGTTTAATATTTGTCTCTTTTTCCTGCTCTGAGTATTTTTGATGATTTGCATCTCTGAGCTCATAGCCAATATCTACATATCCGGTTGTAAACACGCAATATTTATTGAGAAACTCTTTATCTATAGCCTCTGGATGATTATAAACAATCTCTCTTGCTATATAATTCAGAATTGCAAGATCAGTCTGTGGTCTTATTATAATTGCTGTATCTGCAAAATCTACTGTTCTCTGCCTATAGGTTGATACAGCAACAATTTTTACCCTATCTGGATTGGATAGTCTTCTATCAATTGCTCTTGACCATAAAACTGGATGGCATTCAGCCATATTTGAACCAAAAAGCACTATAGTATCTGTTAACTCAATATCATCGTAGCATCCAGCAGGCTCGTCTATACCAAATGTTTGTATAAAAGCTACAACAGCACTTGCCATACAAAGTCTTGCATTTGGCTCTAAGTTATTTGTTCTTAAGCCTGCCTTCATAAATTTTACTGCTGCATATCCCTCAAAAATTGTCCACTGTCCTGAGCCAAGCATTGCCACACCAGCAGGACCGAACTGATTGTAATATTTCTTAAAATGCTTTGCCATCTCTTCAAAAGCCTGCTTCCATGTTACGGGTTTAAAATCACTCTGTTTATCAAATTCTCCTTTTTCATTAACTCTCATTAATGGTGTCGTTAATCTATCAGCACCATAAAGTATCTGGGCATTGGACACACCTTTGATACAAAGCAACCCTCTGTTGGTTGGAGAGTCAGGGTCTCCCTTTACTGCCACAACTTTATCATTTTTTATTGCTACCAGAATGCCACACCCTACACCACAGAATCTACAGATTGCTTTGCTCCATTTTAAATCTGATAATTTGGTAGATGCTAAAACTTTATCAGGAATTTTCATTCCAACTGCCATAGCAGCTGAAACAGCAGCCAGATTTTTAATAAACTCTCTTCTTGAAAATAAATTGTCAGTATTTAATTCATTCATTTTTTACCTCCTATTAAAGTTGTCTCTAACTAAATTATATCTTTTAGATATGTAAAGAAGAGGTTAAGTAAAGGTAAAAAATTTGTAAAATGTACTATATTAAAATTAGTTTTTATGAAAATGAGACTGACTGCAAAATTCGTTCTGTTTCTGTCAAGTGTAGTAGGGATTGTTTTGTCTATTTCCTTTTATATTGTAAATAAACATCAGGAACAATTAATTTTCAATCAAATAGAACGTGAAGCAAAAACGGTAGTAAAGCAAATCATAATTACAAGAGCATGGATAGCTGATCAAGGAGGTGTCTTTGTAAAAAAGTCTCCTCATATAAGCCCGAATCCTTATCTAATTAAAGTTGGAATTCAGTCCGAAACTAAAGATAGACATGGTAGGACCTATGTTCTAAAAAATCCAGCACTTGTTACAAGAGAACTTTCTCAGTATGCTGAAAAATTCGCAGATTATAAGTTTCGCATAACAAGCCTAAAACTTATTAATCCATCAAATGCTCCAGATGATATTGAAAGAAAGGCTCTAGTAATGTTTGAAAATAAACAAACTGGAGATTTTACGGCAATCGATGACATAGAAGGGGAAAAATATTTCAGATATATCTATCCTCTATATATTGACAAAGCATGTTTACAGTGTCATAAACTGCAGGGATATCAGACAGGTGAGATCAAAGGTGCTATAAGCATTTTTATTCCTGTAGATAAAGTATTAAAAGAAATCAATAGCAACAAAAATAAACTAGTCCTTATAATGGGTATCACGATTTTTTCGCTAATGGTAGCTGTTTTTTTACTTGTAAAGTTTTATGTCTCCAGCCCTTTGAATAAACTCAAAAAATCTATAAAAGAATTCAGAAAAGGCAATCCCCCCAAGGATGAGATAGTTAAAACAGGAGACGAATTTGAAGAAATCTGTATAACTTTTAAAGAAATGGCAGATGATATTTATCATTCACATCAATCCCTTAATGACAGAATAAAAGAAGCTACAAAAGAACTTGAAGAAGCCAACCAGAAACTTTTAGAACTCAATACAAGGAAGTCAGATTTCATTGCCCGTGCTGCTCATGAATTGAGAACTCCATTAACATCAATAAAAGGTGCTGCGGATTATCTTACGCGTACTCTTCTAGAAAGTGTAACCAAAGATGATAACAATGCCCAAAAAATAGCACAATTTTTAGAAATTATAACACGAAACTCTAAACGACTGATAAGAATGGTTAAAGATATGCTTGATCTTGAAAGGATAGAAGCTGGAATAATGGAGTTTGATTATACTGAAGGTTATTTCAAAAAGATTGTGGAAGAGACAGTTTTAGAAATATCTCAACGTAATGAAAAAAATATAAGATTTATTATTGACATACCTGAAAATCTTTTAGTTTTTGCGGATGTAGACAAGATACAGCAGGTGATAAGTAATCTACTGTTAAATGCTATAAACTTCAGCCCTCTTAACTCTGAAGTTATAATAAGAGGAAAAATGGAAAAAGATAAAGTAAGGTTAGAAATAATTGATCAAGGTCCGGGAATACCTTATGAAGAACAACAAAAAATTTTTAATAGATTCTATAAAATCAAAAATACAGCTGGAACTGGGCTTGGACTTACTATTTCTAAGGCAATAGTTGAAGCTCATGGAGGGTTTATTGGAGTAAAAAGTGATGAAAAACACGGAAGTACTTTTTATTTCGTGATTCCAAGGAGAAATGATGGATAGGGAGTCAATTCTTGTAATTGATGACGATCCAGACATATTAAAGATACTGAAAGCAAACTTTGAACTGCATGAATTCGATGTCCTCATAGCAGAAAACTGGAAAGAAGGAGAAAAACTTCTCAATCAAGCATCAATTTTAATTCTTGATGTAATGCTTCCTGATAAAGATGGGTTTGAAATTTTAAAGGATCTGAGGACAAAAAATCCGGAGCTACCTATTATCATGTTAACAGCAAGAGATAAAATTTCTGATAGAGTATTAGGACTTGAAATTGGTGCGGATGATTATGTTGTTAAACCATTCGAAACCATTGAACTCATAGCAAGAGTTAGAGCTTGCCTTAGACGAGCTAAACCATGCTGTGTAGATCAGATTAAAATTGGAGATTTATTTATAGATTTCAAACGAAGAGTGGTAAAAAAACAGGATAAAGAAATTATGCTCACGCCAAAAGAGTATGATTTGATCTGCTATCTTGTCTCAAAAAAAGAAGAGGTCATTTCTAAAAAAGAGCTAAAAAATTGTCTCTGGGGCGAAGAAAAAATATATTCCTGGAGCAGAGTGATAGATGTTCATATTATGCATCTTAGAAAAAAAATTGAAGATGATCCGTCCAATCCAAAATATATAATTACTGTCCCAGGTGTTGGATATAAATTGAAAGCCTAAAAATTTATTCTGCAATTGAAATTTGCCTTGGCTGATATTTTGCTAAAGTTCGATAATAGTTTCACAATAAAGCAGAACTATTAAATTTTTAATTTAAATTAAAAATTCAACAATTTTTATATCATCAATTTTTTTCAGGAAAATTTTATAATCTTGTTGATCTCATTTTTTATTATCTCCTGAGCCTGTATAATCTCATCTTCTGTAGTAAACTTTCCTGTTGAGATTCGCACTGATGATAAAGCTTCATCTTCAGACAATCCCATTGCAACTAAAACATTGCTCGCTCTTCTTATTCCCGCATGACAGGCTGAACCGGCTGAAATGGCAACTTTATAAGCCAGCCTTTCAACAAACTCATCGGCATATATGCCTTTAATTGAAATATTTATAGTATTTGGAAGTCGAAAAACTCCTTCAGAGTTGAGCTTAATTTCTGAAATATCAAGAAGTCCGTGAAGCAACGATTCTGTCACATGCTGAAGGTGTTCAACTGTCTCACTAAATTCTTCAGACACTATCTCACATGCTTTCCCCAATCCAGCAATATATGAGGTATTTTCTGTACCGGGTCTTAAACCTTTTTCATGGGATGCACCTATAAGTAATGGTTTTATAAAAAAATCTTTTTTAAGATAAAGTGCTCCAACGCCCTTTGAAGCATAAAATTTATGTCCTGCAATTGTAAGCATTGTAACAGGAAGTTCCTGAACTGAAACAGGGATTTTTCCAATGCTCTGAGCACAATCTGTATGAAAAGGAATTTCTTCTTCCAACAGTATTTCTCCAATCTCTCTAATTGGCTGGATCACACCGGTTTCATTATTTGCATGCATAATACTAACGAGGATTGTATCTTTTCTCAATGCTTTTTTAACATCATCAGGATCTACGATGCCTTTTTGACTTACTGGCAGAAATGTAACATTATATCCCATACGCTCAAGCTGTCTGCATGGATTCAGAACTGAAGGATGTTCAATGCAGGATGTTATTATGTGTCCTGAACTGTAACAGAGTGCTCTACCAAAAATTGCAAGATTGTTTGATTCTGTACCACCAGATGTAAAAATAATCTCCTCAGGATTTGCCTGAATAAGTTTTGCCACTTTCAGCCTTGAAAGTTCAATTATCTCTTTTGCTTTTTTTCCAAAGGCATGAACACTTGAAGGATTACCAAATTCATCAAATGCCTTAATAATTTCCTCTCTTACCCGCGGATCCAATGGAGTTGTTGCATTATAGTCAAGGTATATCATGGTTTATTATAGCCAATTTATGTTATTATTCTCTAATGAAAATTCATTTTTTCGGAGCAACCAAAACTGTTACTGGTTCATGTTTCCTGCTTGAAGCAGATGGTCATCAAATTTTGGTTGACTGTGGATTTTTTCAAGAATACGATAAAGAGTACCTTAACTATGAGCCATTTCCTTTTAATCCAAAAAAATTAAATCTTGTTCTCCTTACACACGCTCATCTGGATCATTCTGCTCTGATTCCAAAGCTTATCAAGGAAGGGTTAAGATGTAAAATTTTAACCACTCCAGCCACCAGAGATCTGCTTGAAATAATGCTTTTTGATGCATTGAAGGTTCAGAAAAACGAAAATCATAAACAAATTCTTTACGACGAAGAACACGTTTACAAAGCATTAAGACAAACATCAACTCTGCCATATCATAATGAGTTTAATTTCAAAGGGATCAGAATAAAATTTTTTGATGCAGGACATATTCTTGGAGCAGCGACAGTCGAAATAACAGTTAACAGTAAAAAAATCATATTTTCAGGAGATATCGGAAGAACAGGATACCCGATTTTGAGAGATCCTGAACCTCCTGCTGAAGCAAACTATATTGTCCTTGAATCAACCTATGGAAACAGGCTCCATAAGAGTCTTCAGGAAAGCATTACTGAACTTATTCAGGCAATTAAAGATACATTTAAAAAAGGTGGTAATGTTATTATACCGTCCTTTGCTATTGGAAGAACACAGGACCTGCTTTACATCATCAATCGTTCAGCAAAACAAGGACTTCTAGAACCAATGGATGTTTACCTTGACAGTCCTCTTGCAGAGGAAGCAACAAAAATATATATTTCTCATCCAGAACTTTTTGATGACGAAGCATTAAGAGAGATGAGGAATCCCAGACGAAGATCGATAAGATTTCATTTTACTAAAAGTGTGGAAGAATCAAAAAAACTTAATGGAATAAAATCACATGCAATTATTATAGCTGGAAGTGGAATGTGTCAGGGTGGAAGGGTTGCATATCATCTTTCCCATAATATTAATAGAGAAGAATGCAGCATTGTATTTGTAGGATTTCAGGCAAAAGGAACATTGGGAAGAAAAATTGTTGATGGAGAAAAGGAAATTTCAATTTTTGGCAAGAGACTTCCTGTTAGGGCTAGAATTTATACAATTGGAGGCTTTTCCGCACATGCTGACAGAAATGAGCTTCTTAAATGGCTTGAAGCAGTAAAAACAAAGCCTGAAATTTTTCTAATACACGGTGAACAAGAAGTTATTGAAAGTTTCAAACAATCCATCGAAGAAAAATATGGTTTAACCTGTCATGTTCCAGAAAGACTCTCCATCTATGAACTCGGCTGAATACCATTTAAACAAAAACTTTTTTCTGAAACTCATAGAATTCCAATCATTATATAACATAAAAACTGATGAACTTTACTGTCTTGATGAGAAAGCTTTCCAGATATTAAAAAAAATAGAACAAGATGAAAAGCCCGTCCAGATAGATAAAGAACTTCTTGCATACTGTATAAATGAAGGAATCCTTACTGAAAAACCAGTTAAAAGAATAAAAACACCTCTAAGACAATCACCTATTCCATCACTCAGATATCTTGAACTACAGATTACAAAACGATGTAACCTTAAATGCAAGCATTGTTTTGTTGGAGAAACCAGGTCTGTTGACCTTACCTTTGAACAGATTGTGACAGTTTTAAATGAATTTCAGGAAATGCAGGGTCTCAGAGTACTAATCACAGGAGGAGAGCCTCTGCTACATCCAGATTTTAGAAAAGTCAATGAGTTTGTAAAAGACCTGGCTTTAAGGAAAATACTCTTTACTAATGGAGTTATTCTAAATGATGAACTATTGAAAAAACTTAATGTTGAAGAGATTCAAATAAGCATTGATGGAGCTAAAAAGGGACATGAAATATTAAGAGGAAAAGATACATTTGATAGGGCTATAACCGCATTAAAAAAAGCTATTGATTGCGGATTCGATGTATCAGTGGCCACAGTAATTCACAGAGGAAATCTTCAGGAGTTTGACGAGCTTGAAAACATTCTTAAAACTTTTAACATCAAATCATGGACTGTTGATGCTCTCACAATCTCGGGAAATTTAAGATTAAATAAAGAATTATGGGTTTCACCCAAAGAAGCTGCAACAATCATGAACAGATACGGATTTACTCCTGAAGACCATCCAAGAAAAGAGGGATATGGATGCGGCACACATCTTCTAAGCGTGCTTGCAACAGGAAAAGCAGCGTTTTGTTCCTTTTATGAAGAAAGCCCTATAGGAGATATTAATGAAGGACTAGAAAATCTCTGGAAAAGAAAAAAGCAGATTTTTCTTAAAGAGCTTGAATGTACGAAAATAAACTGTCAATTCATTAACGAATGCAGAGGTGGTTGCAGATTCAGAGCCAAAATGTTATCCGGAGACGAAAAAGCACCTGATTTATTCAAATGTTATCAATTTAATAGGCTTCGCACTTAGCCATTTCATAGTCCTTCCAGAGAATCTCATTGGTTAATCTTTCATGTTCAATAAAATCCCATGGAAGAAAGTCTTCATATGATTTAATTTCATAGAAACTGTTCTTCACTTCATCAAAGATCTTTTTAAAATTTTCACCCTTTGAAACTCTTTCAATAACAGAGATAGCTCTTCTGTCAGCCCTTGCAAAATAACCCTGCATGTAAGAGTATTTAGGAACTTCATGAAAAAGCTTGAATCCCTTAATCTGAAGTGTATCCTTTTTTAATTTTTTCAGTCTTTCGTTTACTGTTTCATATTCTTCCATTCTATGCCATTGAAATGGTGTAAACGGCTTTGGAACAAATATACTAACACTTACTGTTATTCTACGATTAAATACATTGCGAATTTTTTTAACAAGTTTTACTATTTCATCAATATCTTCATCTTTTTCAAATGGTAGCCCTATCATGAAATAGAGTTTGAGATTTTCAAGCTCTGTTTCTGAAAGCTTGCGAGCTATAAGCAATAAATCATCCTCATTTACTCCCTTTTTAATTACCCTTCTCAGTCTTTCAGAGCCGGTTTCAGGAGCTAGTGTTAGAGTCCTAGAGCGTGCAAGAGTTTTTAAAAGATCAATAGTGGTTTTATCCGCCCTCAAAGAAGTGAATGAGAGCTCAATATCAGGAATTTTTAATAACTCTTTTAACTCACTGTAGGCTGTAATAGATGGAGCTATTATTCCTACTCTCGAAGGGTTAACTTTCTGTATTTCATAAATTTTTTCATTTATTTTTAGAATAGAAGCTTTCCTAACAGGGCTGTAAATATGTCCTACAAGGCAGAATCTACATCTGAAAGGGCATCCTCTCATGGTTTCGATCAGAAACATATCTGAAAATACAGCTTCTGAAGTTACAATCTGAGAATAACTGAATCTATCAGAAATATCCTTACAATAAACCCTTTTTATCTTCTCTGGAACATTTTCCCATATTGATTGTCTGCCTGTGAGTTTTCCTGTTGAACTATATATTTCACTGTATGCTTCAGGAACATAAAAGCCATCAGATTTTAAGATTTCCCTTTTAAAACTTTGCTTAAAATCCTTCTCATATGATGAATCTTTAGTAAGTCTGTACACCTCAATAAATCTATCAATGAGTTCTTCTGCTTCTCCAGTAAATATAACATCAAAAATTTGAGCTACAGGTTCAGGATTAGAAAAACACAGAACTCCTCCTGCAATAATTAGTGGATGAGAGGACTCTCTCTGAAAACTGTAAAAAGGAATTTTACCGAGTTCAAGGATTTGAAGAATAGCTGGATAATCATTTTCAAAACAGAGGCTGAATGCTAAGATATCAAAATCATAAAGAGGCGTTTTTGACTCAAAGGAAATCAGTGGATAACCATTCTTATACTCATCAATATCATCTATTGAAGGCAGAAAAGCTCTTTCACAGACAACATCCCTTCTTTGATTGAAAAGTCTGTAAACGGTTTGAAATCCAAGATTTGATATTCCTGTGTGATATATATTTGGATATACAAGACATAGTTTTATCCTGCCACCATGTTCTTTAAAAACAGTGCCATGTTCCTTTTTTAAAAGAGAATCAATCCTTTCAACTATTTTTCTCATCAACCATTCGATGCTTTTTTCTCAAATAAGCAGGAATATCCATTTCATCATCAATCTCAGGAGGTATTTCCTTTGAAGGCTCCTGAAGAACTCTCACAGGCTCTTCAGAGTCATCCTTTTGTATTTTTGGATTTTCTTCAATAAAGGCTGATCTGGCATCAGTATTTTCATCCACTGCTTGATCAGGAGCTGGAATAATTTCTGAATCTGGGTGATTACTGGTATTTGATGCCTGATTTACAGAAGAATTAGAAACTGGCTCAGAGTGATGGAATAAGGAAAAAGACTTGATATCTTTTGCGATGATTCTCTTTGTCTCTTTCAAAGAAATATGGTTATTTTTAGGCATCCACTTCTCAGTTGAACTTAACTGTATTTCTTCAGCCTTATCTTCAAAGCCTGTTGCAATAACTGTAACATATATTTCGTTTTGTATCTCTGATTTTATAACTGTTCCAAATATTATATTTGCATCTTCATGGGCAACATCAAATACTGCTCCAGCAATTTCCTGAACTTCGTCAAGTGTGAGGTCAAAACCACCTGTAATATTAATAAGAATTCTCCTGGCACCTTCAATTGATGTTTCTTCAAGTAAAGGATTATTGATTGCTCTGCGGGCTGCTTCAATGGCTCCTTCGTCCTTTATGCATGTTCCAAGACCTATAACAGCTTTTCCTGAATTTTGAATAACAGTTTTAACATCTGCAAAGTCTCTGTTAATAAATCCAGGACTGAGGATAAGGTCAGAGATTCCCTGCACAGCCTGTCTTAAAATATCATTGGCAATTGCAAATGATTTTACAAGAGGAGTACCTTTTTCAACAACCATATGAATTCTGTCATTTGGAATTATAATAATTGTGTCAACATATTTTTTTAGCTCCTTTATCCCAACAACAGCATTGTGCAGTCTCTTTTTGCCCTCAAAATAAAACGGCTTTGTAACAACAGCAACTGTGAGTATACCAAGCTCTTTTGCTAAAGAAGCAATTACAGGTGCAGCACCGGTTCCAGTGCCTCCACCCATTCCAGCAGTTATAAAAACTAAATCAGATCCCTCTATACACGAGATAAGTGTGTCTTTATCCTCAATGGCTGATTTCTTTCCAAGCTCCGGTTCTGAACCAGCTCCGAGACCTTTTGTAAGCTCCTTGCCAATCTGCACTTTAACAGGAGCCAACGATATATCAAGATGTTGAATATCTGTATTAACAGCTATGAACTCCACACCATATATTCCTGAAGAAATCATTGTATTTACAGCGTTTGTTCCTGCACCACCAACACCTATAACTTTAATTTTTGCTATAGGTCTTTCTACCTCCTCAATTTCAAACATAGCCTTTCCTCCTTTTTAAAAATTTATACAATCTTTCAATATATTCCCCGGGTTCCATAATATTCATAACAATTTAAATGGATTCAATCCCTTTATCCATGTTGAGATTTTATTGAACATTTTTTCAAAGCCTGAATCTGATTCCTGAAAGCCCGCTGTTTTAATCGCATAAATAAGAGTTCCTATGGTTGAAGAAAATTCAGGACTGAAAATTCCTTCAAGTTCATCACTTCTATCCATAATACTCTCTTCCAGTCCAAGTTCAGAACAAACTGCCATTATTCCAGTATCAGGCTTCCCTATTCTTGCAGGCATTGATAAAAATCCTTCAGCCAGTGATATAAAACCATGCATCAATGCTGTTCCACCCGTAAAAACCGTTGAAGATAAAGAAATCTCCTGAGGAACGGAATTGAGCTCTTTTTTCAGAATCTCAAGTATTTCCTCGCATCTTGCATAGACTATTTCTTTTATCACACTCAATGGAATTTTGATAGGATGCTTATCCAGTCCAACAATCTCTATCGCTTTATCGTTTTCTTTAAATTTAACACTGCCAAAATTAATATCAGGAAGAGCTCCGCCCAGTTGAGTTTTTATTCGTTCTGCCTCATGAAATGGAATCTTTAATCCTATGGCAAGATCATTTGTAATGTGATTACCACCGATGCTATATGTTGAAATATGCCTTAAATATCCATCATAAAATATGGCTATGTCCATACTACCGCCACCAATATCAACAGCCAGTGTTCCCATTTCTCTGTCGTGTTCTGTAAGCACAGCCTCAGAAGAAGCCACACTCTGAAGAACAACTTCTTCAACATCAATGCCTGCTTTATTACAGCAAGTAACAATATTCTGAATATGAGACGATGAAGCTGTTATGATATACACTTTTACTTCAAGTCGCAATGCTTTCATCCCAACAGGATCTCTTATGCCATTTATTCCATCAACAATAAATTCAACTGGCAAAATATGTACAGCCTGTTTATCAGAAGAAATCTGCATTGCTGTAGCTGCTTCGATAGCCAGATCAACATCTTCAGCTGTTACCTCTTTTTTCTTCACTCTTACAGTTCCATTGCTGTTTATAACTTCTAAATCTGTTCCTGATGAACAGACAAAAGCTCTTTTTACTCTAATTCCTGTAGTAGTTTCAATATCCTGTAAGGACCTTTTAATAGAGGATATTAACGCTTCCATATCAATGATTTTCCCTCTTTTTAACCCGGCAGAAGGATAACTCTTCAAAAAATCAACTTCTAACTTTCCATCTTCAACTTTTCCCGTTGCAAATGATATCTTTGTTGTTCCAATATCAATTACTACAATTTCATTCATATTAAAATCCTCTATTCTACTGGTTTTACTACTACTCTATCAGGAAATCTTAAATCAATGTATTGCACATGCAAACCCCTTTTCTGAATCTCGGCATTAACAACAAAGTACTTTGCAAATTTTTTTTCAAAATCTCCTTTACCCACTATAATAGGAAAATCATTTATATAAAGAGTCAGGCTATCAGGATCGTCACCTGTTATTATGACCTCATCATCTGCCTTTACCAACCCCTTATAATTAATAAAATTAAGAAGGTTCACAGCTTCATGAAAGGTTTCTGTATTTTTAAATGGATCAATATGTTTTATAACAGGCAAAAAAATGGCTGAGTTCTGGATTTTATCTGTAAAATCTTCCAGAACCTGAGCCTCATAATCAACTAAATAATATCGTCCATTTAACATGGCAATGGCAACTGGGGTTGTCTCTTTTATGTAAATTGTTAGAGTTCCGTTTAAATCTTTTCTTATGATTGCATCCTTTATCCATGGTGTTTTTTTAAGCCTTTCATAAATTGTTTTAGATGATGGATAGATTATAGAATGCCCCTCTCTTATACCTAAAATTGATCTGATTTCCCGCTGCGAAAGATTTTTATTACCAACAACAACGATATTCCTTATTGTAATACCCTTAAAAACTAAAAAACTTAAAACTGTTACAGATGCAAAACATATTATTAAAATTATCAATTTTTTATTTTTTATCATCTTTCACTGCCAGTTTTAAAATCTCCTGTACCAGAGTTTTAAAATCATATCCACACAGAGAAGCAATTTTTGGTAAAAGCGATGTTTCTGTCATTCCGGGAATAGTATTAACCTCAAGCACATATCCATTGCCAGAGCTGTCAACAATCATATCAATCCTTGTGCCTCCTTTACATCCAAGAGCTCTGTGAGCATTTAAGCCGAGATCTTTCAACTTTTCATATAATGTATTATCGATCTCGGGAGGAAATATGTAATCAGTCAGACCTCTAGTATATTTTGCTTCATAACTGTAAAAGCCTTTCTTTGGCCTTATCTCAACCCCTCCTAAAACCTTATCTCCAAGAACTCCAATATGTATCTCTTTCCCTTCAATAAACTTTTCTATAATTATTCTTTCTCCATATCTGAAAGCTTCATCAAGAGCAGCCCTAAACTCATTATCATTCCTCACAATAGTTACTCCAACAGAAGAACCTTCACGAGAAGGCTTTACAACGCATGGCATAAAAGGAGGCTCCGGATAATCATCTCTATGAACAACCATAAATGGTGGAACAGGTATGCTATGATAGAGAAAAACTTTTTTTGTTGCTTCCTTGTCCATTGCCAGAGCTGAAGCAAGAACACCCGAACCCGTGTAAGGAATTCCCATAACCTCGAGCATTCCCTGAACCGCTCCATTTTCTCCCCATCCTCCATGAAGAACGAGGAAAGCCACATCAATATTTTCTTTTTTTATCTTTAAGCAGAGTTCTTCATCTGCATCTATGAACACCGTATTATATCCAAGTTCAATGAGAGCGTTAAATACAGCATGACCGCTTCTGAGAGAAACCTCTCTCTCTGATGAAATGCCTCCTGCTATCACTCCTACCTTCATATTTAAATCTCCCTCACAGTATCTTTATTTCAAGCTCAAGTTCAATGCCAGAAATCTTCAAAACCTTATCCTTAACTATATCAACAAGCCTTAAAAAATCAGACGCCCTACCCCTTCCCAGATTTATGAAATAATTGGCATGAAGCAAGCTTACCATTATATCACCTGTTTTGTAACCTTTAAGTCCTGCATTTTCTATTAAATAGCCTGCTGATTGTTCTTTAGGATTTTTAAACACACATCCAGCAGAACGTTCTTTTAAGGGTTGAGTGTTTCTCTTTTTTTCAAGAAACTCTTTCATCCTTCCAACTACCTGATTATCCACATCCTCTTTCAGTCTTAATCTGGCTTTTCTTATAATCCAGCTCTCGGGTAATCCTGAACTGCGATACTGGAAAGTAATATCCTGTTTTTTTAGAACTCTGATTTCCATCTTATCTGTTATAACTTCAACTTCATCAATACAGTCCTTTATCTCATATCCAAAGGACCCAGCATTTCCTTTTACAGCACCACCGATAGTTCCAGGTATTCCAGCAAGTCCTTCCATGCCTGAAAGTTTCTTTTCCACCATAAAACTAAGAAAGCCTGAAAGCATCACTCCAGAAGAAACATAGTAACAGTTATCCTCATAACTAGAGATTTTATTCATTTTCCTTGTGTTAATTATTACACCCTTAAATCCTTCATCTCTTATAAGTAAGTTGCTTCCTGCACCGATAACATAATATGGCAGTCCTTCATTTTTTATTACTTCAACTAATTCCAAAACATTATCTTCCTCTGGAAATGTAACCAACTCTGCTCTGCCTCCTATCCTTAAAGTTGTATAATGAGCAAGAAGTTCGTTTTTTTTATATTTAATTGCCTTTTCTCTGCAAAATTTTTCAATATTTTTCATAAGCTTTCTATTAAGGATTCTCCAATTTTATAAACGTCTCCTGCTCCAACTGTAAAAACAACATCTCCTTGTTTTAACTCTCCCAAAATATCATCTTTTATTTTCTCTTTATCAGGATTAAATATTACATTAACACCGGCATTTTTCAGCTTTTCATATAATACCTCTCCACTTACTTTCTCAATTGGAGGCTCACCTGCAGGGTATATATCCATAAGAAATAAACAATCTTTTTTCCTCAAGGTTTTCTTAAAAACATGAATAAACTGTTCCATCAAATCCCTTGTTCTGGTATATCTATGTGGCTGAAAAATCACACAGAGTCTTCGAGGTTTAAGCCACACTGCGGTTTTTAACACTGCCTTTATTTCTGTTGGATGATGTCCGTAGTCATCGTAAAATTTTATACCTCTTTTTTCACCCTTGAACTCGAATCTTCTGCCTATTCCTGTGAAATTTTCAAGAGATTCTTTCACCCTTTCAAGTGGAATTGAAAGTTCTTTTGCAGCAGCTATTGTTGCAAGAGCATTTAAAACATTGTGTTTGCCCGGAACAGTAATGGCGAACCTTCCAAGAGATTTTCCTCTGTAGAAAGCCTCAAAAGATACTTTGGGTGACGAATACTCAATATTTCCCGCACGAAAATCAGAACTTCCATCAAAACCATAAGTTACATACCTTCTGGTTAAATGAGGAATCAAATCCCTTACATGTCTGCATTCTCTGCAAAGAATTGAAACACCGTAAAATGGAACTTTATTTCCAAACTCAAGAAACGCTTTCTTGATTTTTCTTAAAGTTTTGAAATAATCAAGATGTTCCCTATCAATATTTGTGATAACTGCAACAGCAGGGGTTAGTTTGAGGAAACTTCCATCACTCTCATCAGCTTCTGCAACAAGAAACTCGCCCTGGCCCAATTTAGCGTTTGTTCCAATTGATTTGAGCTTTCCACCAATAACTATCGTTGGATCAAATCCAGCATCAGTTAAAACTGTGGCAATCAAGGAAGTGGTGGTTGTTTTCCCATGCGCACCGGCAACTAAAATAGAATATTTAAGTCTGCAAAGCTCGGCAAGCATTTCAGCCCTTGGTATAACTGGAATTCCGAGTGATTTTGCTTTAATGAGTTCGGGATTATCTTGTTTTACTGCAGAAGAATAAACCACAACATCTGTATTATCAATATTATCTCTGCTGTGTCCTATAGATACCTTTATTCCAAAACTCTTAAGTCTTTTTACAGTTTCAGACTCTTTTATGTCAGAACCTGTTACTGTGTAACCCATATTGTAAAGAACTTCTGCAATACCACTCATTCCAATTCCACCAATGCCCACAAAATGAATTTTCTTGTACTGATACATCTACTGTTTCCTCCTCAGCAAACTTTCTGCAATTTCTATTATTTTTTCTCCTGCATTGGATTTTCCAAAAGCACGAGACACCATTTCCATTTCTCTTCTGATTTCAGGATTATTTAAAATTCTGTTTATTTTTTTTGCAAGAATCTCTCCATTTATTTCTCTGTCAAGAATCAATTCACATGCACCACGGCTTAGAAGTCTTCTGGCATTCATTTCCTGATGATTATATGCTGCGTATGGATACGGAACAAGAATTGATGCTTTACCCAGAGCTGTAATCTCTGCCACAGTGGAGGCTCCTGCCCTGCATATGATTAAATCTGCCCATGAATAAGCCTCTGGCATATCATATATAAAAGGTATGACAGTTGTTTTAAATGATAAATTTCTGTACTCAGCTAAAACCCAGTTATAATCAGCCTCACCTGTCTGATGAATTATCTGGATACTATTCTTTAAAGGAAGTAAATATGATAGAGCATCTGTCATAGCCTTGTTGATTTTTCTTGCACCAAGACTGCCTCCAAATACAAGTACTGTAATTCTGCCTTCTTCAAGATTAAACAGTTCTTTTGCCTTTTCTCTATCTCCCTCTAAAATTCTTTTTCTTATTGGAGTTCCTGTAAGATACACCTTTTCTCTAGGAAAGTGTTCTACTGTTTCAGGATATGTTATGGCAATAGCAGAAGCAACTTTTCCTAAAATTTTATTTGCAAGCCCTGGAACAGTATTCTGTTCAAGGATTATTGAAGGAACTTTTTTAAAAGATGCCATTAAAACCAGTGGAAGGGATGCGTATCCACCAACTCCGAAAACGATATCCGGAGAAAAAGAATCTATAATTTTTTTTGATTCGGACATGGATTTGGCAAGACTCCAGAGTGATTTTGCTTTATCACCTAAAGCCTTCCCGATAAATCCCTTAACGGAGATAAATCTTAATTCATATCCTATTCTTGGTATGACCTTTGCCTCCAGTCCTTTCTGAGTCCCAACGAAGACAATCCGGGCATCTTGATATCTCTTTATAATAGACTCTGCAAGAGCAATGCCCGGAAAAAGATGTCCTCCAGTGCCTCCACCAGCAATAATTACTTTCATATAAGCCTCTTATCGTGAAGGAGTCTATTTCAAACTCCTTATAAATTTCAGGTTTTAAAGGAACAAAGCTCCTTTAAGCTCGACCCCTGCTCTTATAGTAGTATCTATAAGTTCTTAATTTTGTTTTTTTCTTAACTACCACTTCTGGAAAGCCAGGGTTATGACTTAGCCTTGAAAGATTAAGTAAAATTCCTACAGCAATCAGATTTACAACAAGTGAGGATCCTCCGTAACTTATAAATGGTAGAGGAAGCCCTTTTGTTGGTGCAAGACCTGTTACAACTGCAAAATTTATAAGTGCCTGAATCGAAATCATAATTGTAATTCCTGAGGCAAGAAAATAGTAAAACAGCTCAGACTGTTTTCTGGCAATACTAAGTCCTCTCATACATATCAAAAAGAAAAGAATAACAACAACGCTTACACCAATAAATCCCATCTCTTCACCAATATGAGCAAATATAAAATCTGTATGTATCTCCGGTAAAAAAGCAAGTTTCTGCTTTCCCTCACCCAACCCCTGACCTATAAGTCCACCGCTTCCAAGAGCAATCAATGACTGAACAAGCTGAAAACCACTTCCCTGAGGATCAGACCAAGGATCAAGAAATGAAACTATTCTTTTCCATCTGTATGGTTCTTTTGCAAGATAAATTATAACCGGAATGGCAACTAAAGAAATTATTCCGAGAAATCTCAGACTTACACCTCCTATAAAAAGCATTGACAGAGTGATTATTCCAAGAGTCATCGCTGCACCAAAATCAGGTTGTTTGAGAAAAATTACCTGAAAAATACCCAGTAATCCTATCGGAATTATAAACTGTCTAAAGCTTTCCTTATCATAGTCAGAACGACTCATATACCATGCGAGGAAGAAAACCATCGCGAGCTTTACAAGTTCTGATGGTTGAAAAACACTTGGCCACAGCCTGAGCCATCTTCTTGCTCCTCCCGCACTCACTCCAAGAGGGCTGAAAACTAAAAGAAGCATGATAAAAGAAATAATAAGCATGGGAAAAACAAGTTTTTTTAGCTTTTCTGTTGATAAAAACATAAAAATAACCATCAAAAAAGAACCTATAATCAAAGTAAAGAGCTGTTTCTGTAAATAAATCATACCTCCCCTGTCAGCATATTTTGCTTTTACAGAGGCTAATACAGAAGTAGAGCTATAAACTGCAATAAGCCCTATAATTACAAGAACAATCACCGTAATTATAAGAGTCTTATCAATAGAACCCCTGTTCATAAAGAATTCACAATCTCTTTAAATACTTCTCCACGATGTTCAAAATTTTTGAACATGTCAAAACTCGCACATCCAGGAGAAAGTAAAACAACATCTCCAGATCTAGCCAACTCTTTTGCTTTAAGCACAGCAGATTTCATATCTTCTGCAAAATAATGATCAACCAGATCGCCAAGAGCATCTGCTATTTTCTGTCCTGCCTCGCCAATAACGATTAAAGCCTTCAGTTTTTCTTTCGCAAGATCTCTAAGAGCAGAGAAATCACCATTTTTATCCCTTCCCCCGGCAATTAAAATTACATTGCCCGCAAAACTCTCAAGAGACTTTAAAACCGCATCGACATTTGTTCCCTTTGAATCATTTATATACGCCACTGCATCTATTTCTCTTACAAATTCCATCCTGTGCGGAAGTCCTGGAAATTCTTTCACAACTGTTTTAATTGCATCTGCCTTACATCCCACACATAAAGCCAGCAAAGAAGCAGCCATTATATTTTCAATGTTGTGCACGCCTTTTATTCTGAATGTTGACAGCGGAAGAACTGTATTTTTCATCTCATTCTTAAGATCATCAGAAATATCTTCCTTTGGATAAAAGTAAACATGATCATTTTTTAAATAAGCTCCGTAAACTTCCTGAAATCTGCTGAAATAAAAAATATGAGGAAGCCTACCTTTTTTTAAATACACATTTTTCAACTGCTCAATAACTAATAATGTATTCTTATCATCCATATTAAGGATAAGGTAATCATCTCCTTCATGATTCTGGAAAATTCTTGACTTCGCTTCAATATATTCCTTCATTCCGGAATATCTATCCATATGGTCAGGAGTAATATTAAGAACCGCTGCAAAATCAGATTTAAACATTTTTATTCCTTCAAGCTGAAAGCTTGAAAGTTCTAAAACAATATAGTCAAGATCAATCTCTCTGTTAATAAGCTTTAAAACAATCTCTGCCATAGGACATCCGATATTACCGGCCAGATAAACTTTTTTACCATCTCCTTTCAAAAACTCATAAGTAAGAGTGGAAGTGGTGGATTTTCCATTAGAACCTGTAATTCCTACTATTTTTAAGTCATTCTTTATTAATGTCATTATCTGCCAGCTCAATTCTATCTCGCTTATAACCGGAATACCCTTATAAATTGCGGAAACAATTGAAGGTGTACTTAATGGAACTCCCGGACTTACAACTATTAATTCAGCATCTTGAAGGGCCTCAGGTGGATGACCTCCTCCTGTTATCCTCTCTACTTTTATGTTTATTGACTCTATATCGTTTAAAAGTTCATTGTCGTTTTTTTTATCATTTATTATTAACTTTGCACCAAGATTATAGAGTAATTCAGATGCTGCAAGACCGCTTTTCCCCATCCCAACAATGGCAACTTTTTTATTTTGAAGTTCAGATAGTTGATTTATTATTCTTTGCATTTTTTACCCTCTTATTCTTTGATGTTTTTTTCACTTTATTTTTATCTGTTTTTGTTGTTTTTTTATTTTTATCTGTCCTGATTTTTTTAATATGGTTTTTGTTAGTTTTATAAGATACAGGAACACTCATTTTTTCTTCAGAAAGTTTGACCATGGGTTCTTCTTTGCCTGTCAAAACATCCTCAGCCTTAACAACCAATTGTTGCGTATCTTTCCAGAGTTTTTCCCTGTTAGGATCTCCAAGTATAGCTGTATAAACAAGTCTTCCTCTCACTTTATAAGCACTCACAAAACAATGCCTCGCAGTTCTTGTATATCCTGTTTTACCACCTATGATATTGTCTTCCTCCCATAAAAGCTGATTTGTATTCTGTATAAAATGCTTTTTGCCATTTAAAGATCTGATCAAATAAACACGAGTATGAATAGCTTCTTTTATTAATGGATATTCAAGTGCATGAGACATAATTTTTGTCAGATCATAAACTGTTGTATATTGACCTCTACCGGGCAGTCCAGATGAATTTACAAACCTTGTGTCCTTTGCTCCAATTTTCTGTACCTTACTATTCATGAGTTTAACGAAATTAGCCTCACTTCCTGCTGTAGCCTCAGCAAGCGCAACTGCTGCAGCATTAACAGAACGCATCAATGCAAGATAAACGAGATCTCGCACTTTGTAAGCCTCACCTTTTATAAGTCTTGGCGTCACCCCTGGAGTCATTGCTGACTTTTTTGATATGATTACTTTCTGTTCAAGATCAAGGTTGTCAAGAGCAATCATAACTGTAACAAGCTTCGTTGTGCTTGCTGGGGGCAGCTTTGTATGCGGATTTATGCCATAAAGAATCTTTCCTGTCTGAGCATCAACTGCAACAGCACTTGGAGCATCAATATCAAAACAATAAGCTGTTGCAGTATAAGTCAATAAAACAGAAATGCAAAATATAAAATTTTTCACATTCAATACTAATCCTTTGAGTTTTTGCATAACATCACCTCAGTTTTAATGTCAAAAGACTTAAAAGTGCAAGTATAATTCCTATTATCCAGAATCTGGTAATAACCTTTGGTTCTGGCCATTTTTTTAACTCAAAATGATGATGAAGAGGCGCCATTCTAAAAATTCTCTTTCCATTGGTTAATTTAAAATACCCCACTTGAAGAATAACAGAAAGAGCCTCCACAACAAATATACCTCCAACCAGAGCTAGAACAATCTCATGTTTTGTAATAACTGCCAGACTTCCAAGTGCTCCTCCAAGACTGAGTGATCCGACATCACCCATAAAAACATCTGCAGGATAGGAATTATACCAGAGAAAACCAAGACATGCACCAAGCATCGCTCCGCAGAAAACAGCAAGTTCGCCTGTTCCTGGAATATAAAGAACATAAAGATATTTTGCAAAAACAGCATGTCCTGAGATATAAAGAAGAACAGCATTCACAATAGATGCAATTCCCACCAATCCTGCTGCAAGTCCATCCATTCCATCTGTAAGATTTACAGCATTTGAAGCACCTACAATAACAAAAACAGCAAATGGAAGATAAAATATCCCCAGATCAATTAGCCATTGTTTGAAAAAAGGAATATTTAAAACAGTTGTGTAAGGATCCTTCGGGTTAAAATACAAAAATAAAGTCACTGAAAAAGCAAGTAAAAGCTGCGCAAGCAACTTATATCTACCAGGCATTCCTCTATAATTATGTCTTGTAACTTTAAGATAGTCATCAATGAATCCAATAAAACCAAAGCCTAAAAAACTTATAATCATAACCCATATATAATGATTTTTCAGGTTTCCCCATAATAATACAGAAACCAAAACAGAAGCAATTATAATTATGCCTCCCATTGTGGGAGTGCCCTCTTTTTTTAAATGTGTTTTGGGTCCATCATCTCTTATATATTGAGTAAGGCTTAATTTTTTAAGCCATCTTATGCATGCAGGAGCAATGATAAATGTGAAAAAAAAAGCAGTCAGTATAGCTAAAACCGTTCTGAAAGTAATATAGCGAAAGACATTTAATATAGAAATCTGATCGCTCAATCTATAAAGAATCTCATATAGCATTAAAGAACATCCTCCTTCAATACTTCAAGAATCCGCTCCATTTGCATAGCTCTTGAACCTTTAATTAAAACAACTTCAGAACCATTGAGCTGTCTTTTTAAAAATTCTCCTGCCTGAACAGCATCATCAAAAACATATCCATTAACATATCTTAAAGCATCTTTTATAAACGTTCCCACTCCTATAAAAATATCTATTCCAAGCTTTTTAATCAGTCTGCCAACTTCTTCATGGGCTTTTTGTGTAAATGAACCAAGCTCCATCATATCACCTAAAACAGCAACTGTTTTTCGCTCTCTTTTTCTTCTTGCAAGTTCCTCTAATGCAAGCTTCATTGAAGAAGGATTGGCATTGTATGCATCAAGAAATATTTCCAATCCATTTATTTTTATTATCTCTCCGCGCATTTTTACAGGAGTGAAAACTTCTGTAACCTGCGTGATAATGCATTTAGATATCCCCAAAAAAGTAGCAACTGCTGTGGCTGCTGTTATGTTATAAATGTTGTGTATGCCGGTTAAATGAGTTTTCAATGGAAAACTCGCAGTATCAGTATAAAATTCAAACTGGGCATGGTCATCATAAAAATTTATATTGTCAGCTCTGAAATCACATTCTCTGCCAAGTCCAAATGTTAAGATCTGTCCTTTCCAGCCTTTAAGTCCATCCATGAGAAACTCATCATCACCATTTGCAAAAACTGTCTTAACATACGGAAGGATCTCAAGCTCTCCATCTCTTACTCCTTCAATTGAACCAAATCCTTCAATGTGTTCATAACCAATATTTGTAATCAACGCACAATCTGGATAAACTATTTCACACAATTCCCTGATATCTCCCGGTTTATTTGTCCCCAGTTCAAGAACCATTATGTCAGTATTAGCTTCAACTCTACTAATACACAGAGGAACTCCGATATTGTTATTTAAATTCCCTTCAGTCTTAAGAACTCTGTATTTTTTTGATAAAAACTGACAAATTAATTCCTTTGTTGTTGTTTTGCCATTGCTTCCTATAACTGCGATAACCTTACCCTTAAACTGTTTTCTTAAGTATCCTCCAAGTTGCTGTAATGCGTTAAGAGTGTCTTTGACAAGCACAACAGTTTTATTATGAAAATCTATGCTCTGTCCTCTTGAAATGACTGCTCCAGAAGCTTTTGTAAAAGCTTCAGCTAAAAATTCATGACCGTCTGTTTTTGAACCCTTCAGGGCAAAAAACAAATCATTCTCACCTATTGTTCTTGTGTCAATTGAAGCTTCTCTAAAGATTTCTTTTCCCATTGAAAGGAGCCTTCCATGTGTTGCCTGTATTAAATCATCAAGACTGAACAAAGTTTATCTCCTTAATGACTTTAAGGTTTCTTTTAAAACTTCTCTATCACTGAATGGGTATCTCTTACCCTGTATCTCCTGATAGTCTTCATGACCCTTACCTGCAACCACAAGAATATCTCCTGTTTTACACATTTTTGTTCCAATCGATAAACTCATTGATCTATCCGGCACAATCATATAGTTGTCCTTTGAAATCCCGCTTTCTATTTCTCTAATTATCTCTATCGGTTCTTCCCATCTTGGATTATCTGATGTAATAATAGCTATATCGCTGAGTTCTGTAGCAATTCTTCCCATTACAGGCCTTTTGCCTCTGTCTCTGTTACCTCCGCAACCAAAAACTGTAATTATTCTGCCATCTTTTGATACCTGTTCTTTAAATCTTTTTATACTGGTAAGCAGTCTTTCAAGTGCATCAGGAGTATGAGCATAGTCCACAAACACGAGAAAATCCTGACCCTCGTCAACTTTCTCAAATCTTCCAGCTGGAGTCTCAATCTCGGAAAATGCAGACTGAACAATATCAAGTGGAATATTCAGGGCAATTGCTGTAGCTGTTGCAGAAAGCACATTATAAATGTTAGGGATTCCCAACAATGATGTTTTGATAGATAACTCATGTTTTTTCTCAATCACAATATCTATCTCTGTCTCTTTAAATTTTAATCTGTAATTTTTTGCATAAATATCCGCATCTGAATTCTCAATTGAATAAAGAATCTTCCTGCTCTTTAGTTGCTCGGCAAGCTTTACTCCGTAAACATCGTCTATATTAATAATTGCAATGCCATCACTTTTCAGCAACTCAGTAAAAAGTCTCTTTTTTGTTATGAAATAGTCATCCATATCTTTATGAAAATCAAGATGATCCCTCGAAAGATTGGTAAATACAGCAATATCAAATCTGGTATAATCAACTCTCTTTAAAGCAAGTGCATGAGAAGAAACCTCTGAAATTACATATTCTATTCCTTTATTTACCATCTCAGAAAGGAGCTCCTGAAACTGCAAAGCTTCTGGAGTTGTATGAATAGAAGCTCTCTCCTCATCATCAATCAGATATTTGATTGTTCCAATAACTCCTGTTTTTTTGCCATATTTTTTCAGAATTCCCCTGATTAGATATGATGTTGTTGTCTTACCGTTTGTACCTGTTATACCGATCATTTTAAGTCTTTCAGAAGGATTTTTAAAAAATCTTGAACTCATCCATGCAAGAGCATCCCTGCTGTTGTTAACTCCTATCCAGGTAGTATCCGCATCATCGGCAGGAGTAAATCTGTCCAGCTCATAAACAACGGCTTTTGCTCCATTTTTTATCGCTTCTTCAATAAAAAGGTGTCCGTCAACTTTGTGGCCTGAAATTGCTATAAAAAGAGTTGATGCTTTTATATCTTTGGAATTATAGCTTATATATGAGATATCTCTGTCTGTATCTCCTTTAACATTAAAATCATTCCGTAAAAGTTCTTTTAAAATCATTTTCGTGCCATTGTAACATTTCTGCTTATTTCATTATTAAAAGTAACAACAAGGCCTTTTTCCTTCGCATCATCTCTTGGCACATTAAGATAGGCAAGGGCTCCATCTGAAATAGCCTTGAATACAGGTGCTGCAACAACTCCTCCATAATGAATACCTTTTGGATCATGAATTACAACTATCATCGCAATACGGGGATTATCCGCTGGTATAAATCCTACAAATGAGCTAACATAACTGTCCTTTGAGTATCTGCCTGTTTTAGGATTATACTTCTGTGCTGTACCTGTCTTACCTGCTACATTATTGCCATCAAGTTTTGCAGCAGTGGCTGTTCCTCCATCTTCTGTAACCTTTTTCAGCACTTCTCTCATTATCCTTGCTGTTTTTTCCGAAACCACTCTTTCTCTGTGTATGACAGCTTTATACAGAATATTACCTTCTGGAGAGTGAATCTCGGATACAACAAATGGTTTTACAAGATAACCACCATTTGCAATCGTGGAATAAGCTCTCAGAATCTGAATGGCTGTAACTGCCACCTCCTGTCCAATAGGAATTGCACCTATTGATGTTCCTGACCATTTCTGAGTCGGTCTTACATAACCCGATATTTCTCCAGGAAGGTCTATTCCGGTTTTTTCACCGAACTCAAATTTTTTAATATAGTGATAGAGTTTTTCCTTACCAAGCATCATTGCTATTTTTATTGTACCCACATTGGAAGATTTTTGAATAACCTCTTCAAAAGTAAGAACTCCTTGTTTATGAGCATCCTTTACTCTTTTACCTCCAACCTCAATATATCCCTGAGAACAATCAAATGTAGTCGATGGTTTGACAATCCCTTCCTCTAAAGCCGCAGTTGCTGTAACTATTTTAAAGGTTGAACCAGGCTCATATAGATCAGTTATTGCACGATTTCTTATTATACCAATATCTTTTATTGATTTTAAACTGTTGGGATCATAGGTTGGCCTGTTAGCTAAAGCAAGAATCTCTCCTGTAAATGGATCCATCATAATTACAGTTCCTGAAGAAGCATGCCATTTTTTTATTGCTTCATCAAGATATTTTTCAACAATATACTGTAAGCCTTCATCAATTGTGACAAAAATATTATTCCCTTTCACATCTCTTAAATCTCCATCAGATAGCTTTTTGCCTCTTGCATCTGTTAAGACTGATTTTGAAGACTTCTCTGCCTTAAGATACCTATCATAGTATCTTTCCAGGCCCTCCATACCATGCTCATCCACATTGACAAAACCCAGAAGATGGGAAGCAAGAAAACCCTTTGGATAAAATCTTGCTCCTTCTGTAACAAACCCCACACCATCTATCTTCAATGCTTTAATTTTTTCAACAACAGAATGATCCACTTTTCTTTCAAGCCATAAAAATCTTTTATTCTTTTCTGCTTGATTTATAATATGGTCAGTATCAACTTTTATATAATGTTTTAAAACACTTATTGTTTCATCTGACTTTACAGATGCCGGATCAATGAACAGGGATTCTTTTTCTAAAGAAACTGCCAGCTCTCTTCCAGTTCTGTCATATATATTGCCTCTTTTAGGTATAATTTCTTGCTTCTTTACCTGTTGGAGTTTTGCTTTGGAAAAATAAGCCTCATGTTCAACAAACATTATCAAGCCAAGACGAAAAATAATGGATACAAAACAGACTAAAAATACTATTTTCAGTAAAATTAGTCTTTTTTGCATTTCAATTCTTCTTATTAAAGTTCACTACTTTCACTACATTTTCAGGATTTCCATATATATAAACAACCTTTGTTCTATCAGGAAATACAAGTAAATGTCCTTCAACATTATCAAGCCTTACAAAAGAAGTTAAAGATGATTTTTCAGCAAGCAACATTCTCCTTTCTCTCAATATCTCCTTTTTTTTATCCTCGAGATTACTTAATCGGTACTCCAGCGAGATTACATTTGACCTGATCCATAAAATAGAAAAAATAGTGCACAGACTTAAAATTATTAATACAATATGCATAATGTAAGAATTTTTTTTAACTGAAGTATTCATAACTTTTCACCTCCCCTAAATCTCGCACTTCTTGCTGACGGGTTTCTGGTAATTTCATCAATAGAAGGTAGAATAGGTTTTTTAGTAAGAATTTTCAGTCTGCCTTTTTTTTCCTCATCTCTGAAAAAATTTTTCACAACTCTGTCCTCTCCTGAATGGTAGGAGATTACACAGATTCTTCCACCTGATTTTAATAATTCAACTGCCTGCCTTAATCCTTCTTTGAGTTCATCAATTTCTCTGTTTATTTCTATTCTTATTGCCTGAAAAATTCTGGTTGCCGGATGAAGCCTTCCTCTTCTTGGAATAATCCTTTTTATGAGTTCTGATAGCTCCTTACAACTATCAATTGGCTTTCTGCTCCTCTGCCTTACAATTTCTCTTGCGATTCTCCTTGCAAATGGTTCATCGCCATAGTCTCTAAAAATTTGTTCAAGCTTATTTTCAGGATACTTATTTACAACATCCCATGCTGTAAGAGATGTTGTCTGGTCCATTCTCATATCAAGCATGCTTTCTGAATGGAAACTGAATCCTCTTGACAGATCCTTCAACTGAAGCATTGAAACACCTAGATCAAAAATAATTCCATCAATCTGTTCAATATTTAACTCTGAAAGAACATCTTTTAACTCCGAGAATCTCGCCTTCCTTAAAATTACCCTCGAATCAATGAGAACCTCAGCAGAACTCTTTATGGCGGACTCATCTCTATCAATTCCGATTAATCTTCCAGCAAAACCGGATTGCTTAAGTATCTCAACTGAATGTCCTCCGCAACCCACTGTGGCATCAACATAGACTCCGTCCACTTCAGGATTAAGGAGTTCAATCACCTCTCTTACCATCACAGGAATATGTATCTTTTTACAATCCATACTTAGCAAGACCATCCTGAATCCTCTTTATATCGACTTTTGTTGGGTCTGTTATGCTATCCCATGTAGCCTTATCCCATATTTCAATTCTTTCAATCTGGCCAACAATAACAACCTCTGAGTTAATACCGGCATCCTGTCTGTGTTCATAAGGAATGAGTATTCTTCCCTGTTTATCAAGTTCTAAAGGAACAGCTGACGCTATAACTCTTCGCAAAAAATACATAACTGCCTCATCAGACTTCGGAAGTTCTCTTATTTTGTCTTCAAGCTTTACCCATTCTTCAAAAGGATAAAGATGCAATGCTCTGTCAAATGGAGCACTTGTAAGATAAAGCTTCCCTGATGGATATCTACCAGACAGAACCTCTCTTAGAGAGGCTGGCATCATCACTCTTCCTTTTTGGTCAAGATTATGGTAATATTTCCCTATGAAAGATATCATATTTGTTTTCCACTTTCTACCACCATTTACCACCAATATTATACGAAGGTGAGATTTTTGTCAAGGGGTATTTTTTATGTTTGAAAAATTTTTTGAAATTATTGAAAAAAAATTACAACAACTAAAAGATCAACAACTTTATCGTTCAATTATTGATATGGAAACTGCGGAAGGTATGAAGATCACCATCAAAGGCAGAAGTTATATAAATTTTGCATCCAATGACTATCTCGGGTTGAGCAAGCATCCACTGGTCAAGAAATCCGCTCAGAAAGCAATTGAACTTTTCGGTGTCGGTTCCGGAGCTGCTCGTCTTTTAAGTGGTGGGACACTGATTCATAAAGAGCTGGAAAAACTTATCTGCAAGTTTAAGGATTCAGAGGCTTCTTTAGTTTTAAACTCCGGTTATACAGCAAATAGTTGTTTAATTCCAGCTATTGCAGATGAAGATGATTTAATTTTAAGCGATGAACTTAATCATGCAAGCATAATAGATGGATGCAGGCTAAGCAGAGCAAAAAAACTTATCTACAGACATAAAGATTTACAACATCTTATCAGGCTTATTAAAGACACTCCATGTAATGGTAAAAAAATTATCATAACAGATACTGTTTTCAGCATGGATGGAGATATTGCTCCTATTAGAGAAATTTATGAACTCTGCAAATCTGAGGAAGCTCTGCTTTATATTGATGATGCACATGGAACAGGTATTCTTGGAGAAGGTCATGGTACATTGAAGCACTTTGGATTATCTGCTGATAATTTTGTAATTCAGATGGGCACACTGTCAAAAGCAGTTGGTTGTTTTGGTGCGTTTGTCTGCAGCACTGATATCCTGATAAACTGGTTTATAAATTCTGCAAGAGGCTTTATATTTTCAACTGCTTTACCATCAAGCGTGGTTGCATCTTCATATGCTTCACTGAAAATTATAATGGAAGATAAAACATTGATAAAAAAACTGTGGGAAAACACTCAAAGAGTCATGAATACTATAAAAACACTCAAACTTAGCACAACAGATACACAGACTCCTATTATTCCAATTCTTTTTGAAAATATAGAAGATGCAATGAGAGCATCAAACATTCTTAATAACTCAGGTATTTATGCACCTGTGATCAAACCTCCAACAGTCAGAACTCCAAGAATAAGAATCTCCATAAGTGCAGGCCATACTGAAGAGGATATCGAAAGATTAAATAAAGCTCTTATCAACCTCTACCAACAACCTCACCAAGCCTGAAGATTGGCAGATACAGTGAGAGCACTATAAATCCAATTGTAACACCGAGAAATATTATCAATGCTGGTTCAAGCATACTCATAAGATTGGCAACAGCATTGTCAACTTCCTCATCATAGAAATCTGCTACTTTGTTAAGCATCTCATCAGTAGCACCTGTGGATTCTCCAACACTGACCATCTGAACAAAAATTGGTGGAAAAATTTCAGGATTGGTCTTTAAAACCTCAGTCAGAGATTTACCAGCGGTTACGTCCTCTTTCATCTCTAAAACAACATCTTCTATAATTTTATTGGCTGAAGCTCTGGCACTTATCTCCATACTTGAAAGTATCGGAACTCCGCTACTCAAAAGAGTTCCAAGTGTTCTTGCAAATCTTGAAAGAGAAGCTTTGAGCAAAACTACACCAAGAAGCGGAGCTTTAAGAAGAACACCATCTATAATCTTTTTTCCCCTTTCAGACTTTCGTAAAAATTTTATAAAAATAAAGAATCCTATAATTCCAGCTAAGATGAAAACTGCTGATTTAGCCATAAAATTACTCACAGCAATTGTAATCCTCGTGGGCAGTGGAAGATCTATCCCCATTTCACCAAACAACTTTGCAAATGTTGGAATAACAAATATCATTATTATAGAAACCACCAAAACAGCCACAGCAATGATCAACGAGGGATAAATCATTGCACCTATAATTTTTCTTTTAAGTTTAATCATCTTTTCAAAATAATCAGCCATTCTCTGAAGAACCTTCTCAAGAATTCCACCTTCTTCACCTGCTCTGACCATATTAATAAAAAGAGAATTGAAAACTTTTGGATGTCTTTTCATTGACTCAGCAAGTGACGAACCTTTTTCTATATCATTTCTCATCTGAATAAGAACTTTTTTGAAAGATTTATTTTTAATCTGATCTATTAACGCATCAAAAGCCTGTACTACAGGAACACCTGCTGCAAAAAGAGTTGCAAACTGACGTGTAAAAAATAAAATATCTTTCTGCGAGACCTTCCCGAAAGTGAGAATTTTCCTTTCTTCTTTCTCTTTTACATATCGAGGAATTATCCCGCTATTTCTCAATGCTAAAAGAAGCTCTAATTCATTTTCTGCCTCTGTTTCACCTGTTACAAGATTGCCTTCCTGTGTTCTACCTTTCCAGATATAAGTTAGAGGCATTTAATTTCTCCTTTGGTTTTTAAAAAAATACAATCTTTACACCAAAAAATGCAAGAACTAAAGGTAGAATAAATACTAGCACGCTTAAACTTCTTTTTAAAAAATCTGTCTTTATATATTCAGTGATAATACCATTTAATCCGTAAAAACCATGATAAAGAGCTGAAAATAAAAATACAATATTAAAAGTTTTCCACGCAGGATCAGCCAGTCTCTTCATTACAGCTTCGTATGAGTAGTTGTCATGTCCCATAAAATGCATTAAATGGAAGTGATAGAGCAAACCTACTACAAGTATAATACCTGTTAATCTATGAAAAAGCCAGGCAAAAGTACGTCCCACTAGAACACCTCCTTTAAAAAGTAAACCGCACCTATAAACCATACCAGAGCTATAAAAACAGCTCCTGTATATGCCATATGCTTCTGATATTTTGTTGAAATTCCAGCTTCAAGAAATGTTACTCGAAGACCGGCAAATACATGAATTAAAACAACTGCAAAAAGACCTAGCTCACCGATTTTAACAATCGGATTTTTCATCATACCCATTAACCTGTTATATGACTCAGGATCTTTAAGATGGCTTAAAACATAAATGTGAGCAATGATGTAAAAACTCAATACAATACCGGTAATCCTGTGAAAAAGCCATGCTAAAGAGTTAATGCTCCATTTATATCTCATTGTGAATCTCCTGTAAACCCTTTTTTAACAGCCAGTCTTTTCAATTTGAGTATGTGTTTTGTAATATCTATCTCCTTTGGGCAGACATCAACACAGTTAAAAATAGAATGACATCTCCATACCCCGTGTTCTCCAGTTATTTTTTCGAGCCTCTGTTGTGTTGCCCTGTCACGTGTATCAAATGTAAATCTATATGCTTTAAGAAGGGCTGAAGGTCCGAGATATTCTTTGTCCGCCCAGAAAACAGGACATGAAGTGGTGCAACTACCGCACATAATACAGGTTATTGATTCAAGAATCTTATGTTGATCATCAGGGCTCTGTAACCTTTCCCTTTCAGGAGGAGGTTCATCATTGACTAAATAAGGTAAAACTCTGTCATTTTTTTCAAAAAACAGTGTCATATCAACAGCCAGATCCTTTATAACAGGCAGAGCTGGCAATGGCTCAATTTCAATCACCTCTGGCATATCCTTAACAAGAGTCTGGCAGGCAAGCCTGTTTTTGCCGTTGATTTTCATTGCACAGGAACCGCATACACCATGAGCGCAGGATTTTCGAAAAGTGAGAGTTCCATCTCTTGTCTCTTTAATTTTTATCAGTCCATCAATAATTCTTTCCATTCTGTTAAGTCTGATTCTGAATTCATCCCATCTTACAGAAGGAGTTTCATCCGGTAAAAACCTTTTAATCTTAAATGTGTAGTATTTTTCCATCAGTATTTCCTCTCCTGTGGTTGAAATCTTGTTATGTTAACAGGTTTGTATTTAAATAAAATACCTTTTTCAGTCTGAAATACAAAAGTATGCTTGAGCCAGTTTTCATCATCTCTTTTTGGATAATCCTCTCTGCAGTGAGCTCCTCTGCTTTCTGTCCTCTGTAAGGCACAGGAAACAATAACTTCTGAAAGTGTAATCATATGTCCAAGCTCAACAGCATCCAGTAATTCAGTATTGAATGTATTTGATCTGTCTGTGATTGAGATTTCTTTATATCTTTCCTTAATATCATTTATCTCATCAAGTAGCTCTTTTAAATCTTCCTCTTTTCTAAATACAGAACATTTATCCATCATATTTTTCTGTAAATCCTGTTTGATTGATGCAACATTCTCTCGTCCATTGCTGTTCTTTATCATACTTATGCAATCAATGATATTCTGTATTCTTTCCTTTTTCACTCTGTTTTTCTTAGCTGATTTAATTATACTTATAGCAGACTTTCCAGCTCTTCTACCGAAAACCACTGTATCAAGAAGAGAGTTACATCCAAGACGATTGGCACCGTGAACGGAGACACAGGCACACTCACCAGCAGCATAAAGTCCTTCAATAACAGATCCATCAACATCCTTTAAAACTCTTCCATCAACATCAGTTGGAATTCCACCCATTGCATAATGAGCAGTTGGAACAACAGGAATTGGTGCTTTAGAAGGATCAATGCCCAAGTAAATCTTACAGAATGTTGTTATCTCAGGAAGCCTTTCCTCAAGAATTTTCTTATCAATATGTCTTAAATCAAGATAGACATAGTCTTTACCATCAATTCCCCTGCCATCTCTTATTTCAGTCAATATGGCACGTGATACCATATCTCTTGGCGCAAGGTCTTTTATTGTTGGTGCATAACGTTCCATAAATCTCTCACCATTTCCATTAATCAATATTCCACCTTCTCCCCTTGCTCCTTCAGTAATCAGTATCCCAAGTCCATAAAGTCCGGTTGGATGAAACTGGAAAAACTCCATATCTTCAAGAGGATATCCCTGCTTAAAAAGCATGCTCAAACACTCACCGGTACTTGCATAGGCATTCGATGTTACTTTAAATATCTTTCCAAACCCTCCACTTGCTATAATTAATGCTTTTGATTCAAACACATGAATTGAGCCATTTTTTATATTCATTGTGATAATTCCCTGAACAGCATTGTTTTCAATTACAATGTCAAGAACCTGAAACTCCTGAAAGAACCTAACCCCATTGAGCTGTCCCTGTTCATATAATGCAAAAAGCACTGCATGCCCGGTTCTGTCTGCTGAATAACAGGCACGCCTTACAGGTGCAGCACCAAAATCCCTTGTGTGTCCACCAAATCTTCTCTGAGCGATTTTGCCCTCAGGAGTTCTTGAAAATGGAACACCCATGTGTTCAAGCTCTATAATTGTAGGAATGGCATCATAACACATTATCTCAATTGCATCCTGATCACCAAGAAAATCACTTCCCTTTACAGTATCATATGTATGCCACTCTGGATTGTCAGGCTCCTCATTGCCAAGAGCCGCACCAATTCCTCCCTGAGCCGCAGTGGAATGAGAACGGGTTGGATAAAGTTTGCTTAGCACAGCAACTGTACCGTGTTTAACACATTCAATCGATGCTCTAAGACCTGCAAGGCCTGAACCAATAATCACAGTGTCAAAGTAGTGCTTGTTAATCTCCATTAATTTTTTCCTCCATAACAGACTCTTTGCAAAAAGTAATTTATTTTGTATAATTTATAGCACAATGTCAAGATAGAGGAGATATTTAATTTGTCCACAGCGTGTCTGCACATACATGACACCATGATTTTCACTCATTCTACTAATAGTTTCATGAGTGACTCCAAAGCAGAAAATCATATTATCATTTTCATAGATTTTTCCGGTTTTCATAATCCGAAGCAGTTCAGTGAGTATTTAATCCAGAAGACAAAAAATCCCTTAAAAGCCTCAATTAATCTATTTTTTATGCTGCAATTATTATACTTAAAAACAATTTAAGGAGGTCAATATGGGCTATGTGCCAAGTCCGAGTTACAGTCTAATAGTACGGGTTGAGATTGAAAACAGAATTGGCATGTTTGCTAAAATAGCATCTGCCATCAGTGGAGCAGGTGGAGATCTGGGATCAATAGATATTGTAAAAGTAGAAAAAGGAAAAATAATCAGAGATATAACAGTAAATGCAAGAGATGCAGAACACGAAAAGAAAATCATTAAAGCTCTTAAAAATATTGAAGGAATTAAAATACTAAGAGTCATGGATCGTACATTTCTGGTCCACGAAGGAGGGAAAATTGGTATATATAATAAGGTAATAGTAAAAGTAAGGGAGGACCTCTCACGGGTTTACACTCCTGGTGTGGCTCGCGTCTGCCTTGACATTAACAAAAATAAAGAGCATGTTTATCGATACACAATAAAAGGTAATACAGTTGCAGTTATCACTGATGGAACAGCAGTTCTGGGACTTGGAAACATAGGACCGGATGCTGCCATGCCAGTTATGGAAGGTAAATGCATGTTATTCAAGGAATTTGGCGGAGTTGATGCCTTCCCAATCGCTTTGAGAACAACAGATGTTGATGAAATTGTAAGTATAGTAAAAAAAATCTCAACTCCTTTTGGTGGAATCAATCTTGAAGACATTGCAGCTCCCCGCTGTTTTGAAGTTGAACAGAAGCTCAGACAGGAGCTTGACATTCCTGTTATCCACGATGACCAGCATGGAACAGCAATAGTTACACTGGCTGCGTTGATTAATGTTGGAAGAGTCTTTAAAAGAGATATAAAAGAGTTCAAAATTGTAATAGCCGGTTCTGGCGCAGCAGGAACAGCAATAGCATACATGCTTCTTGACTATGGAGTGAATGATATCATTATATGCGATAGAGCTGGAATTTTATATGAAGGAAGAGCAGATGATATGGACCCTCATAAAGAAGAACTTGCCAGAAAAACAAATCCCCGTAAAATTAAAGGTAAACTGTCCGATGCTATAGAAGGTGCAGATGTATTTATAGGAGTATCCGCACCCAATATTTTAAAACCAGAGGACATAAAAAAAATGGCAAAAGACAGAGTTGTATTTGCCCTTGCAAATCCAGATCCTGAAGTAGCACCCGAGATTGCAATGCCTTTAGTAAGAATTATGGCAACAGGAAGGTCTGACTATCCAAATCAAATAAATAATGTTCTTGCATTTCCCGGTCTGTTTAAAGGCTTGCTTGAAGTGAGAGCTAAAGGAGTGGATAAAGAAATCTTCTTCGCTGCGGCTAATGCAATCGCAAACATAATAAAAGATGAAGAACTCAATGAAGATTACATAATTCCAAGCATATTCAACAAGAAGGTTGCTCAGGCAGTATCTCATGCTGTATCTGAAAAAGCCAAAAAACTAAAACTGGCAAGATAAATGTTGACTTTTTTAAAAAATTCTAATATTATCATTAAAAACTTTAAAACAGGAGGGGCAAAATGAAACGATTGGGATTTATGATTGTAATTTTAAGCCTGATATGTCTTTTGGCAGCGCCGTTGTTTGCAGCAGATGTAATAAAATTTGGTGCTGCAATATCTCTTACCGGTAAACTCGCAAAGGAAGGCAATCTTGTAAAAATGGGATATGAACTATGGAAAGAAACCGTAAACAAAAAAGGTGGAATCAAGATTGGCAATAAATACTATAAAGTTGATATCAAATACTACGATGATGAAAGCGATCCAAACAGAGCAGCAAAACTTGTAGAAAAACTAATCACTGAGGATGGTATCAAACTTATTTTAGGTCCTTATGGAAGTGAATCTGTTTTTTCAACCTCTGCCATTGCTGAAAAATATGGAGCATTGATGGTTCAGGGAGGAGCTGGAGCTGACAAGCTTTATACAAGAGGATTCAAAAATCTTTTTGGAGTCTATACAGTAGCAACCGAATATATGGATGATACTCTAAAAATGTTACAGAATAAAACTCCAAAACCAAATACTGTAGCAATTGTTTATTCAAATGACATCTTCTCAACACAGGTAGCCCAGGGAGCAAAAGCCTCAGCTCAGAAATATGGTTATAAAGTTGTTTATTACAAAGACTATCCAAAGGGAACACAGGATCTCTCAACAGTAATAGTTGAAATTAAAGCAAAAAATCCTGATATTCTCATTGGATGCGGACATTTTCAGGATACGGTTGTAATAGTTAAACAGAGCAAAGATTATAAACTTAATCCAAAAGCAATAGCCTTTTCAGTTGGACCAACTCTTCCTGATTTTGTAACAGCTCTCAAAGGTGATGCAGAATACGTGTTTGGCTCTGCCCAGTGGACACCAGTCTTAAAATATAAAGACCCTGTTTTTGGATCAAATGCAAACTTTGTCAAAGCCTTTAAATCAAAATTCCGTGTAGAACCAAACTATCATGCTGCAGGAGGAACAACAGCTGCCATAATTTTCCAGAGAGCAATTGAAAAAGCAGGCAGTTTTACCGATATAAATAAAATACGTCAGGCACTTTTAAGCTTTAATGAAGAAACCCTGTTTGGCAAAATAAGATTTGATTCAACCGGTAAAGTAGTAGGAAAAGGCATGCCAGTTATTCAGATCCTCAAAGGAACACAGAGAACCGTGTATCCTGACAATGTTGCTGAAACCAAGCCGGTTTATCCAAAACCAGCATGGAGATAAGTTGTGAGCCCAGGAGTTTTCCTGGGCTTTTTATTTTAATTTTTAGCGTGAGGTGAAAATGATAATTGTGCAAATTCTCATAAATGGACTGCTTCTTGGTGGATTTTACGCTGTTATTGGTGTGGGTTTTTCGCTTATATGGGGAGTAACCAACATTATCAATCTCGCACATGGAGCAATGGCTCTTCTGGGTGCATATATTACCTTTTTTTTATTTCAGGAGTATGGAATTGACCCATTTTTAAGTCTGCCATTCAGTTTTCTATGTCTTTTTATTTTTGGTTATATTTTGCAGAGGTTTCTTTTAAATCTTGTAGTAAGAGCCCAGATTTTCATGCTTCTTATTCTTACCTTTGGAATAGAGATATTTCTTGTAAACTTTATGACAACATTTTTTTCAGCTGACTTTCGATCAATAACACCTGAATATGCAGGCACAAGCTTTGTAATAGGAGATATCGTTATTCCCTATATAAGACTTGCAGTATTTGCAATATGCATCTTTGTAACCTTTCTTTTAAGTTTATTCTTAAATAAAACCTGGCATGGAAAAGCGATAAAAGCAACATCTCTTGATTTAGACGCTGCAATGATGGTAGGAATAAGCCCTGCAAAAATCTATGCTTTAACCTTTGCTATTGCTTCAGGAATTGCAGGAGTTGCAGGAAGTCTTTTACCACTAACTCAGGCTTTTTCACCAAGTATTGCAGGATCATTAACATTAAGAGCATTCACAGTGAGCATTTTAGGAGGACTTGGAAGAGTCGAAGGTGCCCTTATCGGTGGGATATTACTTGGAATTGCTGAAACATTAAGCTCCTATTTTATCGGAGAAAGCTATAAAAATGCGATTACACTTGGAATTATGGTGCTGGTTCTTGTTATAAAGCCCACTGGATTACTCGGGAAGAAATATTTTGCGGAGGTAAAACATTGATATGAAAAAAAGTATCCTTCTTTTTGGAATATTTCTTATCATAATGCTTTGCCTGCCTTTTTTCGTATCAGGCTACTGGTTAAGGGTGCTAACTCAGACTTTCATGTTTGCAGCTATTGCCACTGGAAGTAACATTATCATTGGATATACAGGATATCCAGCTTTTGGAAATATAGCATTCTTTGGTGTGGGAGCTTATGTAACTGGTGTATTAATGACAAAATACGAGATTTCTTTTCTTGCCACTCTGCCATTCTGCGCGCTATCTGGATTTATAATTGCTGTACTTCTGGGAATACCTCTTTTAAGATTAAAAGGACACTACTTTGCAATAGCCACAATTGGTGTAATGGAAGCTATACGAGAAATAGTTGATAACATGACAGATATAACAGGTGGAGGGATGGGTTTAACTTTACCAATCATGGAAGGAGAACCAGCTTATATTTACAAATTCTTTTATTACACCATCATGTTAATAATGCTTTTTTCAATCGCCGTCGCATTTATAATATGGAGATCAAAGTTCGGATATGCTCTGAGAGCAATCAGAATTGATGAAGATGCTGCTTCAGTAATGGGAATAAACACCACTGTTTATAAAACTCTGGCTTGGGCATTAAGCGCAGCTTTAGTGGGCATAGTAGGTGGAGCTTATGCATACTGGTTAACATATATAGACCCTCATACTGCATTTGAAACCACTTACTCTGTTAAAATGTTTGCAATGATATTACTTGGAGGAGCCACAACTGTTTTAGGTCCCATGATAGGTGCTTTTATTCTTGAACTAATTTCTGAGATTGTCTGGAGTAAGTTTATAGAAATTCATGGCATGATACTCGGTGCACTTATTGTATTCATTGTTCTTTTTATACCAAAGGGGCTGTTTGAAACATTTAAAGGTGGCTTTTCTTTGAGAAAAATTATTATTAATTTAAAAGAATATAGATTGTAAGAGGTCGAAAAGATGGTTATCCTTGAAACAAGAAATCTTGCAAAAAAATACGGTGGCGTTGAAGTATTAAACGATGTAAACCTTAAAGTTTACAAGGGAGAAATACTTGGAATGATCGGACCAAATGGTGCGGGTAAAACCACGTTAATGAATCTCATATGTAAACTAACAGATATAACAGCTGGAGAGATTCTTTACAAGGGAGAGATAATAAACAACAAAAAAACCTATGAAATAGCAAAAATGGGCATATCAAGAACATTTCAGGTTGTGAAACCATTCAGTGGTCTTACAGTGCTTGAAAATGTCATGGTTGGAGCTTTTTATGGTAAAAAGCAGGCTAAAAATAATGCTGAGGCACGACAGATAGCAATGGAAGCATTGCAAATTGTGGGACTCATAAATGAAAAAGATAAAGAACCAAGCATCCTTCCAATAGCTCAGAGGAAGAAACTCGAACTGGCAAGAGCACTTGCAATGGATCCGGAACTTCTCATTCTTGATGAGGTAATGGCAGGACTTAATCCAAGAGAACTCGATGATATAATGAAAGAAATAGTTCTTCTTAAAGAGCGAGGTATTACAATTATTGCAATAGAACATGTCATGAAAGTTATAATGGGAATATCAGACAGAGTTGTGGTGCTTCATCTGGGGAGATTAATCTGTGAAGGCAAACCAGCCGAGGTATGCAATAATTCAATGGTAATAGAAGCTTACCTTGGAAGCAAATTCGCACAAAGAGGAATAGCATAAAATGGTACTATTAAATGTTAAAAATATTAACACTGGATATGGAGATTTACAGATTTTAAGGAATGTTTCTCTAACAATCAACAAAGGAGAGATAGTAGCACTTCTTGGTTCTAATGGAGCAGGTAAAAGCACTCTCATGAGAAGTATTGCTGGCAGGATCAGAGTGTGGTCTGGAGAAATATTTTTTAAGGACAAAAACATCGCAAATCTCGCTCCTGAAAAAATTGTGAAACTCGGAATAAGCCTTGCTCCTGAAAGAAGAAGAATTTTTTCAGGTATGACAGTTAAGGAAAACCTTGAAATCGGTGCATATCAAAGAAGGGATGGATTAAAGCAGAGAATGGAAAAAATCTTTGCCATTTTCCCCAGACTCTATGAAAGAAAAAATCATCTTGGCGGAGATCTTTCAGGAGGAGAGCAGCAAATGCTTGCAATTGGCAGAGCTCTCATGAATGATCCTGAACTTCTTTTAATAGATGAATTTACATTGGGTCTTGCTCCTACAATCGTACAGACTCTTGTTGATGTAGTAAAACAGATCAACGACGCCGGGGTAAGTATCCTGCTTGTTGAACAGGATGTTCATATGGCTTTAGAAATAAGCAATAGAGCCTATGTTATGGAAGTGGGCGAAATCACCATTTCCGGGGAATCTAAAGTACTTATTGAACATCCAAAAATAAAAGAAGCCTATTTAGGTATTTAATTGGTTAATATCAAGGGGGGAATTATCATGAAAGCATTAGTTTATCACGGTCCGAACAATCCTGTTTTTGAAGACAAACCAAAACCGGTTATACAGAAAAATACAGATGCCATTGTCAGGATAAGCAAAACAACCATTTGTGGCACAGATCTACACATCTTAAAAGGAGATGTTCCAACTGTTGTTGATGGACGTATACTGGGGCACGAAGGAGTTGGTATAATTGATGAAGTTGGAAGCGGGGTTTCCAACTTTAAAAAAGGAGATCATGTTCTTATAAGTTGTATCACTTCCTGTGGTAGATGTAGAAGTTGTAAGAAACAGATGTATTCTCACTGTGAAAATGGTGGATGGATCTTGGGTAACACCATTGATGGCACGCAGGCAGAGTTTGTACGAATTCCCTATGCTGATACAAGCCTCCATCATATTCCTCATGGACTGGAAGAAGAAGCGCTGGTTATGTTAAGCGATATTCTGCCAACAGGATTCGAAGTTGGAGTATTGAATGGACAGGTAAGACTCGGTGATATTGTAGCAATTGTTGGAGCTGGTCCTGTGGGAATGGCTGCTCTGTTAACAGCACAATTCTATACTCCTGCTGAAATTATTATGATAGATATCGATGCCAATCGTTTAGAATTATCAAAGAAATTCGGAGCCACACAGACAATTGACAGCAGCACAGGCAATGAAAGAGTTATTCAGAAAGTTATGGAACTCACCGAAGGTCGTGGAGTTGATGTTGTTATTGAGGCTGTTGGTATTCCAGCCACTTTTCAGTTATGTCAGCATATCGTAAAAGCAGGGGGACACATTGCCAATGTTGGAGTGCATGGAAAAAGTGTCGAGTTACATCTGGAAAAACTCTGGGGACATAATGTTACAATTACAACCGGACTGGTTGATACCTATACCATACCTGTTTTATTGAGAACTGTGCAGTCAAAGAAACTCATGCCACAGCAACTTATAACACATTATTTTAAATTAAGCGAAATTATGAAAGCATATCATACTTTCAGCAATGCCGCAAAAGAAAAAGCACTAAAAGTGATTATTGAAAATGATTTATAAAAATAACAGTTACCTGGACATATAAGCTCATCTCAAAAATATAAACATAAAAACCACTGATTCAATACCTTCAGCTTGAGTTAGAGTCATGTAGCATAAATTATTTCCGTCATTTGCTATATAATAAAGGAGAAATTCTGTCAATGAGATTAAGCATATTTTATCGACTTATTATTAGCTATATGGCTGTGTTTGTTCCTGTAATTATAGTGAGTGTATATGCTCTTTTTCAGTTAAATCATTTCAACAATATTACTCACTCCATCACAGATACTGACAATCTAATAATTGACTATGGGAAAAAAATGTCAGATTCTTTTCTCTCTCAGATTCAATATGAAAGAAAATATATTATCATAAAGAATAACGCATTTTATGAGCACTTTGCGCTTGCTGAAAAGGATTTTAATCAGTACTTTCAGCAAGTGATATCAATAGTGGACACGCAACATAAAAGAGACTTACTCTTAAAAATAAAAAATTCATACAATCAATATCTGGCACTATTTAATGAAGAGATAGAGTTCATCAGAGCGAATAAACGTTATCCTCATGAAATTTACAAACAGGAAAAAGATATGCTGGTTAATGAAATAATAGAAGGGCTTAAAAATTTAAGAATTTACACTGAACAGGATACCTATGAAAAAATAAAAAAGCTTGAACAATCAGGAGCCAGAGCTCATAGAATAGCCATAATAATAATTACCAGCTCATTGGTTTTCGGGATAGTTATATCAACCTTTATAACAAGAAGCATTACCAGACCTCTTAGTATTATGAAGAAAAAAACACGAGACATTTCAAGAGGAGCTTTTGACGAAAATTTGAACATCTCCTCTCCTCCAGAAATAAAAGATCTGGCAGAGTCGTTTAATCTTATGTGCAACAAACTAAAAGAGATGGACAAGATGAAATCAGATTTTTTTTCATTAATGGCACATGAGCTACGCACTCCTCTTGCATCTATTAAAGAAGGAACCAATCTACTGTTAGAGGGTATTGGAGGAGAAGTTAGTGAGAAACAGAAAAAACTTTTAAGCATCATATCCGAGGAAAGCAATCGTTTGATTGAGCTGATCAATTCACTGCTTGATCTATCCAAAATGGAAAGCGGAATGATGACTTTTTATTTTACCGAATCAGATATCACACAACTGATAAATGAAGTTATTGAAGAGCTGGAACCACTGGCAATGGCTAAAAATATCACTCTGAGAGTTGATATCTCACAGAATTTACCAGCTGTTAAGATTGATCAGGAGAGAATCCTTCGGGTAATGAGAAATTTGATAGGTAACGCAATAAAATTCACACCAGATGGAGGTCATATAACAGTATCCGCCAGAGCTGTTGATCATGGATTAATGGTATCAGTGAGGGATACAGGTCCTGGTATACCGGAAAAAGATTTAGAAATAATTTTTGATAAATTCAAGCAGACAACCATCGGAAGTTACGGTAAAATAGAAGGAACTGGATTAGGTCTGGCTATAGTTAAACATATAATAAATGCACATGGAGGTAAAGTTTGGGCAGAAAGCAAATTAGGATATGGAAGTACTTTTATATTTGTATTACCAGCCTGATATTTCTATCTCTGTCCTGTTGCGCAACCCTGAAAGAGATGAAAATAACAATGCAGAGTCAGGAACATCTCAGCATGGCACAGAAACTTTATAATCAGGCAGACTATGAAGGTGCTCTGCAAGAAAACGAAAAAGTTATATCACTGCGTGGGAATGTTCCTCCTGCAGATGAAGCCCTCTTTTATGCAGGGCTCATTTATGTCCATTACGGATATCCTGAAAGGAATTATCAGAAATCCATTGATTACTTCAAAAGACTCGTGCAGGTCTTTCCTCAAAGCCAATATGCAGAACAGGCTAAAATATGGATCAATGTACTTGAAGAAAACGAAACAATGACCAGAAAAATTGAAGAATTGAACAACTCAATAAAAACATTGCAGGAAGAAAATAATACATTAAAAAATCAAATGGAAGAGTTAGACAATTCTCTAAAAACATTGCAGGAAGAAAATGATAGACTAAAGAAAGTGATTGAAGCGTTGAATAATTCAATAAAAAGAAGCAATCAGGTCGACATTGAGATAGAAGAAAAAAAGAAGGAGCTTTTAAAATAGTAATCATGGCATCAGAAAAGATATTGGTTGTGGATGACGATAGTAACCTCCTGGAACTGATAAAGATGAGACTTGAATCAGCAGGCTATGAGGTAACCACTTTATTAAACGAACATGATGCTGTAGAAGCTGTCCGGAAAGAAGCATTTGATCTATCCATCATTGACCTGAGACTCACTAAAATGGATGGAATATCGCTCATGAAAGAACTTCACTCAATAACTCCTGATATGCCAGTGATTATTCTCACCGCGCATGGCAGTATTGAAAGTGCCGTAGAGGCTATGGAGAAAGGAGCATTCAACTATCTTACAAAACCATTCAATCCAAAGGAACTGCTTTTTCAGATTAAAAGAGCATTTGAAAATAGAAAACTGACCAGTGAAATAAAAAGACTTGAAGATCTTTTAAAAGAAAAATACGATTTTGCAAACATCATAGCAAGAAGTAAGAAAATGCAGGATATACTTGAGCAGGTATCCCTGATAGCAAAAACAGATTCAACCGTCTACATTCATGGAGAAAGCGGCACTGGCAAAGAACTTATTGCCAAGGCAATCCACCTTGCCAGCAATAGAAAAAACAAACCCTTTATTGCCATTAACTGTGCTGCAATTCCAGAGAGTTTGCTTGAAAGTGAGCTGTTCGGTCATGAAAAAGGAGCTTTTACAGGTGCTATCAGAAACTCAAGAGGTTTATTTGTAAATGCCCATGAAGGAACAATCTTTCTTGATGAGATTGGAGACATGCCACTTTCAATTCAGGCTAAACTGCTCAGGGTGCTTCAGGATAGGGAGTTCTATCCCTTAGGCAGCAAAAAACCTGTTAAAGTTGATGTAAGGGTCATCGTGGCAACCAACAAGGATCTGGAAGAAGAGGTCAAAAACGGTTCCTTTCGTGAGGATTTATTTTACAGAATTCACGTCATACCCATACATCTTCCACCATTACGAGAAAGAAAAGAGGATATACCCCTTCTGGTAGAACATTTTTTGCAGGAAATAACTCAAACTATGAAAAAAGATGTAAAAGGTTTCACAACAGAAGCTATGCACAAACTCATAATGTATGACTGGCCTGGTAATGTACGGGAACTGAGAAATGCGATTGAATATGCTGTTGCCATAACAAAACATGACTACATAAGTGAAGATATCATTCTTCCAGCAAAGGACTTACCAGTAGAATCCTTTAAACCTCTGAAAGAAGCAAAGGAAGACTTTGAACGGAGCTACCTTATCAAACTGCTTGCCCATACCAAAGGCAATGTGAGCAGAGCAGCTGAGCTAGCAGGCAAATATCGGGCTGATTTTTACAGCCTTCTTAAAAAATATAATATCAATCCTGCTGATTTTAAAAATTAGCTGTATCATAATCTACACAGATTTTAGCCAGGCAAATACAGTACTATGCTGATTTTTATACCCAGGGGTATGAATATCCCTCTACAAAAGCCATGTCTAAAAATCAGAAGTCTCAATCAGTAAATTGATTTTATCATCAGGTAATTAATAAAAACTATATTTTTTGGCATACACTTTGCATCTGATATTTTAAAAATCAATATCAGGGGGGAGGGAGATCATGAAAAAAGTAGTTGTTTTTCTCATAATTACCGTAGTTTTTGTTTCAGGATGTAACAGCCTAACAGGAAGGACCGCCGGGCAGACAATAGACGACTCTACAATTACAACAGCGATAAATATGAAAATAATGGAAGACTCAGAGCTCCAATATCTCAAAATTAATGTAGATACCTTTCAGGGACATGTTACTCTCACAGGAACAGTTCCAAGCAAAGAAGCTGCGGACAGACTGGTAAAAATTGCCCGAGGAGTAGAAGGTGTAAAGACCGTGAAGACAAACCTTATCATTAAACCCAGAGAATAACCCACCACCCTCTTGTCTTTTATAAGAGAGGTCTTTTGAAAAGACCTCTCTTATTTTTACAGGATCGTAATTATTAAAATTTTTCTGTTGCAAAGGAAACTATTTGTAATGTAATCATTTGTCAGTACAGTTTTTAACTGTATCAGAAGATTCATAACATCAAATTTGTTGATTGGATAAAAAATTGTATGAAATTTCATACATGCCTATAAAATGTAGAATTTTCGCTGAAATAATATTGAATTAGCAGAATTTTAAAATATTTTACTGTATGAATATTCATACATAAAAACCGTTCAACTACTAAAAAACCACTTGTATAGATTAAATTTATCAACATTATCAAACAGTTATCAAAGTTGGCATGGCATTTGCTCTATTTAATATCATAAATGAGTTGCTATTAAATCTTTGAAAGAAGGGAGGTGAAGAAGATGAAGAAAATTCTCGCATCATTAATGGTTCTTGTATTTACTTTCGCAGTTGCAGGACTTAGTTTTGCAGCAGATAACCCTGTAAAAGGCACCATTACCAAGATTGAGGACAAAAAAGTAACTGTAATTGATGAGAAAGGCAATGAGGCATCATTTGAAGTAAAGGATGCTGCAGGATTAAAGGTTGGCGATAAGGTAGAAATTAAAAATGGCGTGGTCAAAAAAGCAAAAGAAAGTGACATGGACAAAAAAGCGCCTAAATCCAAACAGTAATCAGACAGACAATTGTCTGACATGCTCCACCATCTTAACACGGGAAAAACAACCTTCCCGTGTTAAGATACATCTATCATAAAAACATCGTTCAATTGCTCAGCTATTTAACATTTACTTTTTCTACGAGGCATTCTCTTATAGATAACACTCCAGTAAACAGATGTGTAAATCAAAATGAATATTAAACTGAAAACCACACATAAAGCAGTGCTTCTCCAGAAAAGCAGAGCTGGCAAAACTCCAAGCAGATTAATCATCCACATAAAAGGTGATGTGGCAGGATTTCTGTAAATGGGATTATCCGTTCCCAGAAGACGTTTCACTATAACCCTGTAGAAAACAGAATGAAGATGCATAGCATCAGCATTCATCGCCGGTGTTTTTCTGAGTATTTTTCTTCTGTATATTGAAAATAAAGTTTCATATATTGGATAGATATTTACCAAAACAGCAAACCATGCTGATACTTCAGGGTGTCTTTTAACAAGAAGAATGCTCATCACAGCAATGAAGAATCCTGTAAAATAAGCTCCTCCATCTCCAAGGAAAATAAGCCCATACGGATAATTTAATATAAAAAATCCTGCAAGCGCTCCCGCCATTACCACACATGAGGTAACAATAAAATAATCTCCAAGTTTGTAAGCAACAAAGCTGATGCTTAAAAGAATCATAATGCTTACCATACTTGCAAGTCCGTTAAATCCGTCAATAATGTTTACAGCATTTGTAAGACCAGCTAGGGCTATCAAACTGAATATAAAAGAAACCAACTGAAATTGAAACAAAGCATCAACATATGGAACATCAACCCTCACAACAACTGCACCTGCAAGGAAAAAAGCCAGAACTCCGGAAATAACAATAAAAAGCATCCTTATTTTGGGATAAAGCTTTCCTGTAACATCCTCAATCAAACCACTTAAGAAAGCTGGAATTGAGGATAGAAACACAAACGTATAGATAAGTTTATAACTTTCTCCTCTACCTAAAGCCAGAGCCACTGTCACCATAAAGGCAAGAAAAAGTCCAGCTCCTCCAAGTCTTGGCGTGGGATTTTTATGAAAGCTCTGGATCCCATCGTGAATATTATCTGTAATTAATGATTTTTTTCTTTTACATACTTTTATGATAAAAAAACATGAAATAAATGAAATCAGAAATGAAACTATCACATATATAAGCAATCTACATCACCTCAAAAACTATAAAGACACTTTTGCAACAATTATAACATTTTTGTAAAGTATGAGTTTTACTGTGTTGATTTAACCCTGCTCCACCAATCAACAACAAAAGCAGAGAACACTCCAAGTATCAGAAAGGTTACTCCCGATACAGCTATAATTAACTTTCTTTTAGGTTTTACAGGTTTTTCAAGGGAAGTTGGCTGTTCAACCACATTTAATATAAATATGCTATTTTTATCTGACTTCTCATAACCCTGTCCAAACATTTTCTGATAATTCTGCGAAACCTTGTCCAGTTCCTTTTCAAACTCCTCAAGAGCTGCTTTTAAGATATCCTCTGCCAGCTTTTTATCTTTATGTTCGGATAAAACTACAATAGCCTGAGTTTCTCTATCTACTTTGCTTTCAAATAGGCTTTTCTTATTTCCAAGACTTCTCTCTAAATTCTGAATTTCCTCTGTATTGCCATAAATCGCTTTGATTCTGTTTAAAACCTTCTTTTTAAATTCCAGACCGTTCAATATAGCAAGCGCCATATTATTAACCTGCCGATCTGCCTGTAACGGTATTATAAAAGAAAACTTATTTTCTCCTTTAAATTGATACTGCTGAAGATTATTTAAAAAAGCCTGTGTTAAAGAAGAATTCACCAACATAGTTGTCCTCGCCTGATAAATGTTTGGCATTAAAAAGCTCAGCACTGCTGTAGCTACCACACCGAGCACAAAAACTGCAATAACAAGCTTAAGCCTCTTTTTTAAAACAAGAAGCAATTCATAAAGGTCTATCTCGTCTTCATGTGATTCTTTAATTTCTCTTTCTGTCATTCTTTATTCCTCCAGAGTTTGGTTTATTATAATTCAAATTTTTCTAAAATTTCTTGATTTATTTTTTTTCTTTCACTATCATTAAACCAGCCCCATTTATTAAAATACTTAATCGCAGATTGTGTATGATACATGAGTAGTTTTTTGTTTTTGTAAGATCCTTTACCGCTTTGTGTCAACAAATATGTCGCCTTTTTGTAATTTATTTTTATATAATTCTGTCTCTTTTTAAGACCACTCTTTCAGCAGCTTTCCAGACTTTCGTTTTTTGTGACTCCCATCTTTCAGGATGCTGAATTTTAGCTGTTTCCATTACTTCATTTCTTTTATTAAATATTTCATAAGCCTTCCCACTCCTCATTTCATTTGGTGTTACATAACCAATTGA